>Ga0187871_10000291_pt1 | contig 48644 bp, 46 predicted proteins | sample June2016WEW_16_1_FD_132988 | JGI IMG/M metagenome (GOLD analysis project Ga0187871, IMG submission 132988) | Peatland microbial communities from SPRUCE experiment site at the Marcell Experimental Forest, Minnesota, USA - June2016WEW_16_10 | ecosystem: Environmental > Terrestrial > Soil >...
CGAAACGTCGGCGATCGTTTCACGATCGTCGTTCTTGACGCCGGCATTGACGAACAGCAGGTCGAACTTTCTCGATGCCAGACGCGCTCGCAGCGCGGCCACTTGATCGGGATCGATCACGTCGACGCTCTCGATTTCGAGACGATCCTCGGCGGCCCGCAATAGATCGTGCAGTTTCGATGTGCCTCTGGCCCGTTCAGTGGCAACCACGTGCCAGCCGCGCTTGAGATATTCCTCAGCCAAGGCAAAGCCAAGGCCGCGGGACGCGCCTATGAGAAGGAGCGTTTTGTTCGACGATGGACGTGGCATTTACAATGTCCCCTAGCAAGTTATCGAGCATCGCGGCATCGCATTGCGGCCGCCTATGAAGGCCGTCTCCACCTAGGATACGCTGCTCAGAAAGCCTGAGACCCGTGCGCCGCTGCATGGCGCACGGGCGTACCGATGCAATCGGCAGTTTCGAGAATAATTTCACTCGCGAAACCGCTGAAGACCGGCAGAGGTGCAATGCGGTCTATTTCTGCGCGTCGCTCGCGTCTTTCTTGACATCGCCAAACTTAGCTCGAATCTTGCCGAGATTCTTTTGGATGTTGCCCTTGGCTTCCAGCGTTTTATCGCCTACGACTTTCCCGGTAGCTTCCTCGATGGAACCTTTCGTCTCTTCGGCGCGGCCCTTCACTTGATCCTTGTTCATGCTCATGAATTTTTACTATTAATAGTGACCGGCAAGCGGCCGGCAGGCCCAAATCGAAAAATTTGGTAAATTCCGCCCGACAGCCTAGGACCGCCGGCCTTTCCGGTCTGTGCGTTGTCGTCCACGGCCGCGAAAGATGGCACGCACACACTCCGAGCGCGACGCAAACGTCGGGGTCGCCAACTCATGGCCTTACGGATGCGAGCGCACAGACTGTCGCCGCGGATCTGTTTATCGTCGCCGCGTTCAGTACCTACCGCGCGTTCAGTACTTATCGCGTGCCCATTTTTGGGGCAGCCCGGGTGCCAAATAGCGCGCAGCCGTTCGTGTTGATGCGCAAAGACCCGGCATTACTCATTCGACACTTCAGGAGAATATTGTGAAACCCATCTACCTGGCTCCGTTGGCGTGCGCCGCAATGCTTTTATCATTCACGGCTGCATATTCAGACGATGTCGGCAGAGCGGATACACAAAACGCATCCGCCGGGCATCGGGATTTTGACAAAGTCGATAGCCACCGGCACGGGTATCTCACTTCCAAGGACGTCAAGGCGGGCGATTACGTCAGCAAGAATTTTGCCAAGTGCAATGTGAAGCACGATGGCCACATGAGCCGCGAGGAGTACACCAACTGTCACGAGTAAGTCCAACGCAATTGCTCGGCGACGGCGGGCCGCCTTGGTGGTCTAGGAGACTCACGTTAGGTTGCCGCCGTGGCCGAGGCATTTGGCGTGATGCTGCCGCATCGAATCTAAGCTCAATAATCGACACTTTCGTCCGCACCGACAATCGCGATGCCGTTCGTCGCGACATTGTTGATCGTGGCGAGGCCCGTCCGTGTGAAATTGCCGTCCTCGTCGACCGCGAAAACCGACACGTGCGATACCGTGCCGTCCCCGTCGACGACGGCGGCCCGGCCGCGGCGGTAGGTAATATCGGTCGGATCGCCGTTGAACGTCGCGACGATCGCTGCGTCCTGGATGATCTTCTCGCCATAAACGGCGTATCGGGACACGGACTGACTCGGTGAATTCGCCGAGAACAAGAACGGACCATCAAGCGTGACCCAGCATGGCGCATGTTGCGTGCCGGAACCCGTGACAGTCAACACCGTGTCGTCGCGCACCAAACTGATCTCGTTCGCGTGGGCAATCGTGACGTAGGCATCGTTGCCGCGCGTCGCCAGACCGAACGGTGCGTTTACGTTCGTGGGAATGTTCGCAACCAACGTAGCCGTCCCGGCGATCGCGCCGCGGCGGTCCAAAGTCACGGTTTCGATCGCATTGCTCTTCTCGCTGACGATCAGCTGGCCCGTGAGCGTTCCCACTTGAGCGGCGGAACCGTCGCCGATGAGCAGCGCTGCCGCGCCGTCCGCCGTCGCGTTGACGCCGTTGCGATCGATGCGGTGCGATTCCACGTGGGTCGTCGTCAAAATGTACAAGTGATCCTGGCCGAACGCGACGCTCACCGGGCTCGTGATCGCGGGGACGAGGGACTCGAAGCGCAAGCCGGCGTGATCGGAGTCCTTGGTAAACACCGACACATTGCCCGATCCGAAATTGACGACCGCAAGCCGATCGTGGTTTTGAGAGATCCCGCCCGCGTTACCGCTGACGCCGCCTTGGCCCTCAGTCGGAATTTGCTTGAGCAGGTGACCGCTCTCGTCGTACACCAATAACTCGTTGCTCGCCGTGTTGGAGGCTGTGACAATGAGCGCGTGCGCGTCTGCGGCAAAGTCGCTCGCTTGTGCGCCGGTCGCATACGCAGCCATCAAAGACAGTGCACCGATTCCATGAGATACCGTTTTCATTTGAACTTCCTCGAGTAGGTTGTGGGGCGACGACTTGATGTCGGTCTTCCCTTAGTTCGCTCTCGAGGCACGGAAGGTTACAGAGTCGGTGTCCCTTATTCTTGCGCTACCAAGCTCGCGCCTACCAGCGCAGCAGCCACGGTCCGAGCCACGCGCCCAGCATCGTCGGAATCAGCATGCCGCAGAGATACCAGATCCCGATGAACGGGGCCGCGAGCTCGGGACAATGCAAGGAATACGCGAGCGCAGCCATCGATCCGGCGGCGAATCCCGCGGCTGCTCCCGCCAGCCGAAGTCTTGTCGGCGCAAGAGCGCGCATGATCCACAGATGCGCGATGAATAGGGGCGCGGCAATCAGCGCGATCAGAAACGGACACACGGCGGCCGTCGCGCCAAATACCAATCGCGTACGCGTCTGCGGCGATGCCGGCGCGAGCGCGACCATGGCGAGCACCCACATCGCGATCACGACCAGCGCGAGCGCCGCCGGTACGAGCCCGAGGCGCCGTCCCGGCCGTGCGAGTCGGTGCACGCCAAGCAGTGCGATTGCGCTCAGGGCGAGGCAATACGTCTCTCTGATCCAAAACATCGGTTCTGGGAGGTAACGCGAGAGCGCGGGGTTCAGGCGCAGGATACCGACCGTGAAGGCCACGGCGATCAGCGTGCCGGTTGCGAGCGCGAGGCGAAAGCGGCGCGCTATTTGCCGAGGGTCGACCGGCTCGACGCCTGCGGCGAGCATCTTCACCAACTCGTCCGTCTTCACGCGGTGCTCCGTATCGTGGCGGCGAGCGCCTTGAGGCCGCGGTGAATGCCGATTTTAACGGCCGATACCGACATTCCGGTCCGCAAGGCAGTGTCGGCTACCGTGGCCCCTTCGATTTTCACATACCAGATTGGCAACCGCTGACGATCCGGCAAGGCCCGAAGCAGCTTCGCGACGTCGAATCGAGCCTCCGCGGCCTCCGCATCCGCCGTGGCGAACAGTTCGGTCTCGTCGTCGATCGGGTCGTGGAGCAGATCGGAGCGGGAGCGGCGCCGCAGCAGGTCGATGAGTTTGTAGCGCGCGATCGCGTGAACCCAGGGCGTCAGCGGCTGCTCGGGAGCGTAAGTGTGTCGCTGATTATGAATCGCCACGAGAATTTCCTGCACCAGGTCCTCTGCCTGATCGGGCAAGCGCGCGAGGCGCCGACGTAAGAATGCCCGCAAAAGAGCCGTCAGCTCGGTCAAAAATTGACGGTACGCCTGCTCGTCACCGGCAAGACCTTGCGCAATGAGGCTTCTGAGGCGCTTTTCATTCAACTGCCGCGAATCCTTCTGATTATTTCGTTGGATGTGTCGGATCGGTTACAGGCGCCGCCCAAAAAAAGGCCGCCAACCGTGGGGGCGCGCGGCTCGGTGGCATCTGTCTCCGGTAGACCGGCGATAGGCGATCCTTATTGCATTGCCTATTGAGGAGAATTGACGACACGGAGAATTAAGGCACGATAGCCGCAATTGCCCTAATCCCCTGCATCCGATCCAGAACTTCATTCGCTGACAAATCAGACAAAACGCAATATTTTCTGGACACGGACGTATTTGCGCAATGCTGATTCGCAATAATGCTGTCGAACCTATTATTCCGGCTTCTTACGCATGCGCGACCAGCGACGCTAATTGGTGATTGTTAGGACATGATTTGATGACAAGCACATCAATAGCCATCGCATGATGCGCCGCTACGCAACCGAAGCTTTCTCATGCTAAAGGGGATGCAGGGCAGCCTACTTCGCAGGGCATGGGCCCGCTTGAAGAAGCACCCGCTGAAGGATTGGACCGGGGCTCATCACGGGCGTCGCCGACGACGCTCCCAGCGGTATCGCCACCTACTCTCAAGCGGGTGCGCAATTCGGATTCAGCATGCTGTGGACCATGCCGCTCGCCTTCCCGCTGATGTCCGCGATCCAATACATATGCGCGTCCATCGGCCGGGTCACCGGCAAGGGACTCGCCGCCAACATTAAGGACGCGTTTCCACCCTTGATAATCAAGTCCGTCGTGTTATAGCTGCTCGTTGCGAACACACTCAACATCGCCGCCGACGTTGCTGCCATGGGGGAAGTGGCCGAACTGATCAGTGGCTACAATCGCCATCTGAAGACGGCGGTTTTTGTGATCGCAACGCTGCTGCTGCAGATTTTCATTGCCTATCATCGCCATGTTCGCTTCTTGAAGTGGTTGACGCTTTCGTTGTTCGCGTACGCCGCCGTGCTGTTCACGGTTCATGTGCCCTGGGGAGAGGTAATGCTGCGCACGATCTGGCCCGATTTCAGGCCCAATGCCACGGCCGCCGCAGTGGTAGTCGGCGTCTTCGGCACGACCATCAGTCCGTATTTGTTTTTCTGGCAGGCGTCCGAAGAAGTCGAGGATATGCATGCGGGCAAGAGTTCGCCGTTGTTGCGGAATTCGCGTGCGGCCGAAGCGGAATTGCCGCGCATTCGCTGGGATGCCTGAAGCGGCATGTTCTACTCCGACCTTGCCGCCTATTTCATCATTTTGGCGACTGCCGTCACGTTGCACGTCGCGGGAATCACTGACATTAATACCGCGGCAGACGCGGCAAACGCGCTTCGGCCGTTGGCGGGAGAATTCGCTTACATACTCTTTGCCGTGGGGATTCTCGGGGTCGGGCTGATCGGCGTGCCGGTACTTGCCGGTTCGGGCGCGTACGCGCTGGCTGAAACCATGGGCTGGAATACAGGTCTCGAACGCGAGGCGACCAACGCCCGCGGGTTCTACAGCATCATCGCGGTCAGTTTACTCGCGGGTCTCGGGATTCAGTACCTGCCCATCAGCCCCATGAAGGCGCTGTTTTGGAGCGCGGTTATCAACGGCGTGGTGGCCGTCCCTTTGATGGCGGTGATCATCCTGCTGGTGTCGAAGAAATCGGTAATGGGCGCCTACGTCGCGAGCCGGCAGATCGTCATACTCGGCCGGATCGCGGCGCTCGTCATGGGCGCCACAGCGGTGCGCATGTTCATGCCCGGCTAGGCTGGCGGGCCATGGATCCGCTGAGCCGCCTCTGCGCAGCTGTTTCTCGTCGGAACGACCATTGCGGACAAGCCAATTTCGGCTTTGTCATGCGACTGAATAACGGCGCGGCGCGAGCACCGGCACTGGCGGGTCTTTATGGTATTCTGTCCGTGCGTACTCGCCCGCAAGGAAGCAACGAAGGCACGGCATGGCTATCGATGTGCAGGAGATCACCGGTACCACAGCGATCGCTGCAGCGCGTCTCAGTGACTTTTCCACCGGCGGCGCCGTCCCGCTGCCCGCGCACACTGCGTGGCTGGATTCCAAGGTCAAGCCGCTGATATCCGGCAACCCGTCGGCCTGGGTGGATTTGCTCGGCCACGCCTCGCGGCAGTGGAAGCATACCGGCGGGATGAATTCCCACCAGCTCAATCGCATATTATCGTTTCAGCGCTGCGAGGCCTTGAAGGCGCGCATCGCGGGCTACGGCTCGAGTGTGCGATTCAACGTCGAGTTTGCCGAGGGCGACGATCAGTCGGTCATGCCGAACCCGAACGACGGCTACGATCGGGCCGCCGACGCCGTTCACGACGACGCGCAGCGCGGACCTGCGGATGTTCAATTCGACGGCGTCTCTATACCAGGACGCGGGAGCCACGTTCGGCTCGTACAGCGTCGGCGGCACAATGCGGCTGACGATCAAGGAAATCGTCGATTTCTTTGGTTTGATCGGCACGCATCCGAGCACCATACCGATGTCCGGCGGTTGGGGAGTGCAGATGCCCGGTCTGGGTTCCGCAAGCGAAGGCGTGCTGGCCCTCGTGAGCGGCATTCTGCCGCTCATCAGCTACTAACACCCGGAGACGCGATGGCAGCGAAAAGGGAATCCAGGGATCAAATTCCTGCGCTGCTGAGGAGTAAGATTGGGGATGCCGCCGTTGCTATGCGGCTTAGCGCGCGAGGTGTTTGAACATGGCAGACATCACCCAGCAATTCTTTCAGGCGGTTGCGAGCGGGACCCGATTCCAAGAGGCCTTCAATCTCTTGAACGGCATGGACATGTTCGGGATGTTGCGGGCACTGAATGCTCTCGATGCACCGATGTTGCGCGAGTTGCGCTTGCGACAGCCACAGTTCGGTAATTGGGGCGGTCCAAATATCGCGCGTATGAACTTTGCGATGGACGTCGTGCAAACGAGAACGGTGCCGGCTCCGCCCGCCGGGTTGCCGGCGGATCAGGTAACGGCGGCAAACACGTTTCTCGCGGCCACCGCCGCGGGCGGCCTGACTCGGCACGAAGGCGTGGTCGCCATCGAAAGTTGGACGGCCCGCTACAAGCAAGGGGATCAAAGCGTCGATAATCGGTTCCTGTATCCGGCTGCCGTTCCGTATCTCGCGTTGGAGCAGAAAGGCATGATCGCGATGCGGTCGCTCGATGTGGGCTGTTACGGCGGTAAACTCGCGAATGTTCACGGTCTTGCGGTTCATTGTACTGCGGGCGGTGTCGGTCCGAGCGCGTATGGCGTGGCGCAGAATCGCTGCGTTCCAACCTGGAACGACAACGGCGCAAGCGCGCATTTCGCAATCTCCGGCGACGGAACCGTCGTGCAGTTCATACCGACCAGTCACGTCGCCTTCGCACAGGGCGCGGGCAATCCATTTTGGATCAGCGTCGAGATCGACAACGATGGCATCGCGACGATGACGCTGCCGCAGCTATCCGCCGTCAAACAATTGTTCGCGTGGGTCTGCAGGTCCTTCGCCGTCCCGCGGTCCTTGGCGACCGGCCACATTTGCAAAGTGGAATCATGGGATCGCATTACGCGATCCGTATGCAATTTTTCGAACGCGTTCGTTTCGGAGAGCCGCGGCGAGACCATCGGCTCGCACGGCCTCTCGTGCCATCGCTGGCTGGACTTCGGCGGAGGCCGCGCGTGTCCCGGCGCGGGAATTCTGTCCCAGCTTCCATCGATCGCGAACCCGTTGATGGTGTGCTGAGGGTCTGGCGGGATCGGAACGCTCTATTGCCTCGCTCGGCCCGCTTGATAGCAGTACCGATTCCGGGTTACGGTCCCGATCCGACGATGGGCCCGAGAGTCAGTCTGTACTGGAACGCACGTGGAAGCGGCGGATCGGCTTTATGCTTGCGTCGGGACAAGGATTTTTCCGCCGTTGGCGGGCGCCAACCGGTTGCATCCTCGAGTGCTTCGAGTTCACCCATTTGCGCAGCGATTGTTCGCTTCCGTGAATCGAGCTGCTGCCAGATCGATTTGGCTCGTTCGATGGCAGCGGGTGTGGCGCAGGGTTCGCCTGCGAGTGCCAGATAATTCGCTTTGGCGCCGACCGTCGCGCTCAGCGCCGAGCGATAGCGGGATTCCAACTTGCGCAGTCGCGTTTCGATGTCCATCGCGAACCTCGCATGGCAGGGATGCATCAAATCGACAGCAAGCGCTCAAAGAAGGACCGGTAGCGTCGAAAAGCCAGTCGCCGATTCTCGGTTGATGCCTTTTCTGTCTTCATATCGCCTTCGAGCACAGAGCGTTGCTCGGAAAACGAATCCGACAAACTCTTGATGACCTGGGTGACGAGTTCATCGCCCGCGCGGACGGCTTCCTCTGGATCATCAACGAAGCCTTTTTGTACAACGTCCCAACGCGAGCGAAAATCCGTCGCCGCGTGCTGCGTAAATAGCGGGGCGAGGGTTTTTTCCGATGTCGTTCGAATCACGCCGTCGGTGTTTACCGCGAAAACAGGCATATCAGCGTCGCGCGCCGACGGCGGTGGAGTGTCCGCGGAAAGCGCGATATTTGGAGTGGTCAACTGTCGCGGCTCGCCGGTCATTGGGGTATTCATGATTATTCCTGCCTTGAGGTATTCCATGCTCCCGAGCAGTATCTGCTGCATGGGAGGCATTTCGATAAGTAGGAAGCATGCTCGTTAGGTTGTCTTCGCGGCAGAGGGCCACCCGCCCCACATGCCGTAGGACTCCATTACGTAAAGCCCCAAGGTATCGCTGACAGGCTGCGGCAAAGCGATGCCGGAAGGACGCCGGGGAGCTAACCCATTGTTCCCTATATGCCAAATGACGTTATGCGTGATCCTGCGTGCGCAAGCTCATCGCTCATGAGCGAAAAGCCGATCAGAGGCTGATATTGGCGGCGGGTCTCGCACACGAATGGCTCGAAGGGGCCAGCGTGAAAGTGTACAGAATGCCGACTATTTACGGCGACCTCAATCATTCATTGCGCAGCGTGGATGCAAACACGTTGCGATTTGAGATCGACGGCGGGATCATGGGTCAGATGGTCCTGCGGCCGCAGTCACCTGCACCACAGAGAAATGAGCACGGAAAAACAACCCTCACGAGAAATCTCCGGCACCTTTAGCGAGGGTGAGGCCGCCCATATGGGCGTCGCGCGCCAAATGGGACTGATCATCCGCACCATCTTCGGCTCACCGGTGGGCAAGAGAGTCGTGGTGTTGGTGGCCGTTACCGTTCTTGTCGTCGCTGCCACGGCCTATGGGCAGATTCGCCTCAACGGCTGGAACAAGCCTTTTTTTGATGCGTTGTCGCGCCGCGACTTGCGCGACTTTCTTTACCAGCTCGGTGTCTTCTTCCTGATCGCCGGATTTCTCCTCGCTCTCAACGTGGCGCAGCGGTGGCTGGTGGAAACCTTGGAGCTCAGGCTACGCGAGGGGCTCGTGCTCAGTCTGCTCCAAGACTGGATGCTGCCGCGCCGAGCGTTTTGGCTCGCCAATGCGGGGCAGATGGGCGTCAATCCGGATCAACGCATACACGAAGACACACGCAAGCTCTGCGAGCTCTCCGCCGATCTCGGCGTCGGACTGCTCCAAGCTTCGATCTTGTTCCTTACTTTCGCGGGCGTGCTCTGGGTTCTGTCCAACGACTTCATTTTCCGCGTCGGCGACCGGGATTATACAGTACCGGGCTTCATGGTCTGGGCGGCAATCATCTACGCCAGCGCGGGCTCTCTTCTAAGCTACTGGATCGGGCGAAGCCTCATCGGCCGCAACGCGGAGCGCTACGCGCGCGAGGCCGATCTGCGCTTCTCGCTGGTGCGCGTCAACGAGCACGTTGATGACATTTCCTTGGCCGCCGGCGAGGCGGACGAGAAACGCCGCATTGCCCTTCATCTCGGCGATGTGCTTGCCGCGACTCGCCGCATCGTCATGGGTCACGCCAATCTCACGTGGATCACGGCCGGCTTTGGTTGGGTGACGATAGTCGCTCCCATACTCGTCGCGGCGCCCTTGTACTTCAGTGGGAAAGTCTCTTTCGGCGGTCTCATGATGGCGGCCGGCGCTTTCACCCAGGCGCAGTCGTCGCTGCGCTGGTTCATCGACAATTTCAGCGCCATCGCCGATTGGCGCGCGAGCTTGCTTCGAGTCGCGAATTTCCGCCAGGCGTTGATCGCCACCCATGAACCGCGCGGGTTTGAAAGCCGTATTGTCTACACCGAGGGCGATCCGGGTTCGATTTCATTCGATAACCTCGAGATCATTTCCGCCGCTAACGCCGATATGCTCAAGGAAACGAAAGTGGTCGTGAACAGCGGCGAGCGCGTCCTCGTTCTGTGTGCGCCGGGAACCGGTAAAACGCAGCTTTTTCGGGCAATGGCAGGCCTGTGGCCCTGGGGCGCCGGGCGCATCACGCGTCCGATGGGCGAACAGATATTTTACCTGCCGCGCGGCACGCCCTATCTGCCGCGCGGAACGTTACGCGAAGTCCTTGCCTATCCATTGAAGGCCGAGAGCTTCGGCGAGAGCGCTTTCACACGTGCGCTCTACCGGCTGGGTCTCGAACGTCTCGCGCCGTTGCTCGATACGACTCGCCGTTGGGACCGGGAATTGAGTCAAGACGAGCAACTTTGCCTCGCGATTGCCCGCATCTTGCTGCAGAATCCTCCTTGGGTGCTCATTGACGGCACGTTCGGCTCCCTCGACGACGATGTCCTCGAGCTGGTCATGGATGTCTTCACCAACGAACTTCAGCGGATCGGAGTCATCCACATCGGCGGCCCTGCTCAGGCGCATACTCTGTTCACACGCGTCTTGCATCTCGTCAAGGCCCCCCGCGTCCAGAAGAATGCGACGGTCTCGACCGATCGCGGAAATCGACAATGAGGAAAACGCCGATATCGACCGGAAGAAGTGCTGCGAAGCGGATGGCGAGCCGTCTGTTCTTCCTCTTGTTTGCGGCGATTTCATGCTCGCGGGCCGCCGCGTCGAGCTTCGAATTTCACCCTCCCTCATCGACGGGGGATGCCACGACACCGGCAATCATGCGAGATTTGGCCGATCGCCTCCTTCCCATCTATCAGGAATCAGATCCTGACCGTTATCTTGCGAATCTTTCCGCACTTCAAATGGTCGCTGGCAACTACGTGGCCGCATACATTTCGCGGCAATCACTGCGCGACCGGCGGCGGCTCTTGGATGCCGGCCGCCCGGTGGGCCGTGACTTGATATACGACATGTATGCGCACGCGAGGGCCATCGAAGCGGAAAATCGGGTTTCATTCGCGGAAGGATTTACGAAGTCGTACGCAGAGGTGATTCCTCGTCTCAATGACCAGGACGCGTACTCCGTCGCCGAATGGCTGGGGACTTCTCCGGCGGTGTTTCGGGACGCTTTACAAAATCTCTTCGACCGGCAGCGGGCTGAAGACAGCATTGGGCAATCAGATGCCGTGGAGCTGATTCGGGCCTACCTCTCCTTCGACGCTTACCGGGCTTTCGGCCCATTGGTGGATTCGCTCAATGGCGAGGAGGATCGCCGCCGCTACACCTTCGACAACGAAGTTCAGATCGAGACTCGCGACGGGGTGACCCTTGCCGCCGTGTTGGTTCGCCCGAAGAGCCCCTCGAAACCGCTTCCGACGCTGCTCGAGTTCACGATTTATGATTCACGAAACTACGCCAAGGAATGCGCCGCGCACGGCTACGTCGGGGTAGTGGCCTACGCCCGAGGAACGCATACGACTCCGCGTCAAGTGGTTCCCTATCAGTACGACGGCGATGATGCGCGCACCGTCATCGGCTGGATTGCCAAGCAATCCTGGAGCGATGGCCGCGTGGGCATGTACGGTGACGGCTATAGCGGCTTTGCCTCATGGGCGGCGGCGAAACATTTGCCGCCCGCACTCAAAGCCATTGCCACGTCGGCGGCCAGCGCTCCGGGGATCGATATGCCGATGGGGGGCAACGTCTTTCAAAACTCCGCGTACCGATGGTCTTCTTACGTGACCAATTCCCAGTCTTCGGATCAAGGGGACTACTACGACGATGCCCTGTGGCACGCGCTCGATCAGAAGTGGTACATCAGTGGAAGGCGATATCGCGATATGGGCCGCTTATATGGAAAGCCCAACCCGATCTTCATCCGCTGGCTGAATCACCCGAGCTACGACCGTTACTGGCAAGAAATGATCCCCTACGGAGAACAATTCGCACACATCAACATCCCGGTGCTGACGACCACCGGCTACTACGCAGGAAGTGAAATGGGCGCTCTGTACTATTTCACGCAGCACCATCGATACAATCCGCACGCCGATCATACTCTGGTCATTGGACCCTACGACGACGCCGTGATGCAGCGTGGACCGTTGGCCGTGTTGCAGGGTTATCAAGTGGATTCGGCCGCTCTCGTTGATCTCCACGAGCTGCGCTATCAATGGTTTGATCACGTCCTCAAGGGCGGCACGACGCCGTCTTTATTGAAGGATCGGATCAATTACGAAGTCATGGGTGCAAACGAGTGGCATCACGCGCCGTCACTCGAGGCCACTTCCAAGGGTTCGTTGAGATTTTATCTGGACCCATCGGCATCCGGTGACGGCCACCGGTTGACGCAGCATAAGAACTCCAACGCCGCCTTCGTCCGCCAGACTGTGAACTTTATCGATCGCAAGGATGCGGCATGGATGCCTTCCCCGATCCTGATCAACACCAGCTTGGCAACTCACCACGACGTGATGTTCGTCAGTGATCCGCTGACCAAGCCGCTCGAGTTCAATGGTCTGTTTTCAGGCCGGCTGGATTTTACGGTGAATAAAATGGACACGGACCTGAACATCATTCTGTTCGAACGCCTGGCGAGCGGGGCTTACATTCGCTTGTTCAGTCCAACCTACGAGTTTCGTGCCAGCTACGCAGGGGACCGAGTGCACCGCCACCTGCTCAAGGCGGGTGAGCGCCAGGAGCTGACGTTCAAGAGCGAGCGCATGACGAGCCGGCAGCTCCAGCCCGGCAGCCGACTGGTGATGGTCCTTGGCATCAACAAGCGGCCGGATCGCGAAATCAACTACGGTACCGGCGGCGACGTGAGTGAGGAATCCATTGCCGATGGCAAAGTTCCACTCAAAATCCGGTGGCACAACGATAGCTACATCGACATCCCTATCCGCAGGTAGCGCAGCTAACCGTCGCCCATGACGATGAAAGGCGCTCCAGTGCTTTTAGACGTCCTTTTGGCGTGACCCACGCAGCAACAGTACCGCCAACAAAACGCCAAGCCAAATGGGAAACCTGACAAATGCGAACATGAGCAATAGGTATCCACGGGTCCGAACGGTCGGATCCGGAGTACCCGCGGCGTGCGCCAGGATTGAGGACATGTAATAGGCGGCGTGTGCGACGACGCATACCAGCCAGATCCCGACAAGGAACGATGGACTTATGGATCGAAGCGCGGAGCCGATACTGCGCATACGCTCGCCGGACATCTAACGATACCGTCGAGCGACGCGGGCCTGCGTCGGCGACAGACGTTGCGCACGATCGTTGCCGTCGACTCGGAAAGAAATATCGTCGAACGCGCGGTTGCGATTGCGATTGCGATTGCGATTGCGGTTGCGGATGCGGACTGGCATATCGCGCAGCTTGCACCCCGCCAGGTCGTGATGGAAGCCTGTGGGGCGAGCTAGGCAATTGCTGCTTCGAAACTCGATCGCGCGTAGAATTCGCTCTGGTCCGTGAACACTGGAGGACGCAGTGAAGTACTCCATCCATGTCAACGGCGCTATTAAGCGCGTTGAGGCCGATGCGGATACGCCGCTGCTTTGGGTGCTCCGCGATACGCTGAACCTCAAGGGCACCAAATTCGCCTGCGGGACGGGCATGTGCGGAGCTTGTACCGTCCATTTGAACGGTGCGGCGAGGCGTTCGTGCCTGATTTCGATCGCGAATGTCGGGTCGGGCGTCGTTACGACGATTGAGGGCATCGGTGACACGCCGGTCGGCAAGAAGGTCCAGCAGGCATGGCTGGATATCGATGTCGTGCAATGCGGGTACTGCCAAGCGGGCCAGATCATGTCGGCGGCCGCGTTGCTCGCCACCAACACGAAGCCTTCGGATGCCGATATCGACCACGCCATGGCCGGCAACATCTGTCGCTGCGCGACCTACCCGCGGATTCGCGCCGCAATCAAGCTGGCGGCCGGTCTTCCGATGATCGATGCCCGGGAAGCAGACGCATGAAGCGCCTCGAGATCACGGCGGCAGAGCCGGCCGGCGACGGAGTTGTCCATGCGCGGCGCGCTTTTCTGCGGGCAAGCGCTGCGCTCGGCGGCGGCTTACTGCTCGAGTTCGCGCTGCCGGTACGCGGATTTGCACGCGCGAATCCGCAATCCCCGGCCGAAGGCGGGGTGCTCGGCGCCTACGTGCGCATCTCCCCCGACGGCCTGGTTACGATCACCTCCAAGAATCCGGAAATCGGTCAGGGCATCAAGACGATGCTGCCGATGTTGATTGCAGAAGAACTCGATGCTGATTGGAGCAAGGTCCGAATCGACCAAGCGCTGAGCGATCCGGCAGTCTTCGGGCGGCAGGTTGCCGGCGGCAGCCGCGCGACTCCGTTGAACTGGGAGCCGATGCGTCGCGTCGGCGCCGCCGCGCGTCAGATGCTGGTTCTTGCGGCATCGCAAATCTGGGCAGTTCCTGCATCGGAATGTCAAACCAGTTCGGGCGTCGTGCGCCATGCACCGAGCGGCCAAACGCTCGACTACGGTGCGCTTGCGTCGAAGGCGGCCACGATTGCCGCGCCGGATCTAAAGGCGGTGACGCTCAAGGATCCCAAGGACTTCCGCATCATCGGCACGCCGCAGCGCGGCGTCGACAGCCCGGCGGTCGTCACCGGCAAGCCGCTGTTCGGTATCGACGTCGATTTGCCCGGCATGCGGCATGCCGTATTCGTGAAATGTCCGGTGTTCGGCGGTGCCGTCAATCACGCGAATCTCGAAGCCATTCTTGCGGCGCCGGGCGTGAGTCACGCGTTCGTCGTCAACGGCGGCCAGACGTTCGATGGCCTCGTGAGCGGCGTCGCGATCGTCGCCGATAGCTGGTGGGCGGCCGCCAGGGCGCGCCGCAAACTTGAGGTCGACTGGAACGAGGGCCCGACCGCCGCGCAGGACAGCGCCGGCTTCGCGGCTCGAGCCGCCGTGTTGGGTCCGCAGCCGCCCGAATTATCGATCGCGCGCGAAGGCGATGTGGATGCCGCGCTCGCTGGCGCCGCGCATGTCATCGAAGCGGCCTACAGCTATCCGTTTCTCGCGCATGCGGCGCTCGAGCCGCAGAACTGCACGGCGCATGTTCAGGACGGCAAGGCGGAGATTTGGGCGCCGACGCAGAATCCGGACTCCGGCTGCAAGATCGTCGCGAATACGCTGGGCCTCGCCGAAGCGGACATCACGATACACATGATGCGCTGTGGCGGCGGATTCGGCCGGCGCCTGATGAACGATTACATGGTCGAGGCCGCATGGATATCCAGAGAAATCGGCGCGCCCGTGAAGCTGCTGTGGGACCGGGAGGACGACCTGCGCCATGATTTTTATCGTCCTGCGGGATTCCACTTTTTCAAGGCGGGCCTCGACGGCGCAGGCAAACTCGTGGCATTTCGTGACCACTTCATATCGTTCGGTACGGGCGGAAAATTTGCCAACAGCGCCGGACTGCAGCCGGTCGAATTTCCCGCACGATTCGTGCCGAACTTCGAACTGGGCGCCACGCTCATGGCGCTCGGCGTTCCGACCGGTCCGATGCGCGCTCCGGGCAGCAACGCGCTGGCCTTTGCCTTTCAGTCGTTCATCGATGAACTCGCGTTCGCCGCGCGCCGCGATGCGGTGCAATTTCGCTTGGATCTCCTGGGTCCGCCGCGCATCTATGCCGGCACCCAGGGTCCGAATGGGGCGACACCGGACTTCGATTCCGGGCGCATGCGCGCCGTCCTCGAACGGGTTGCAGATCGGTCAGGCTGGGGAAAGCGCGCGCTTGGAACTCGATCCGGCCTCGGCGCGGCGTTCTATTTCAGCCATTTGGGCTACTTCGCCGAGGTCGTGCAGGCGACCGTCGATGCGCGCGGCGACATTCGCGTCGACAAAGTCTGGGTGGCAGCCGACATCGGCAGCCACGTCATCAATCCGATGGGCGCCGAGAATCAAGTCCAAGGGGCCGCAATCGACGGCATCAGCGCGGCGCTCGGACAGGCCATCTCGATCGAGCGCGGGCGCGCGGTCCAGAGCAATTTCGATGACTATCGGCTGTTGCGCATCGACCGTGCTCCGCCCGTGGATGTGCATTTCGTGATTTCCGACAATCCACCGACCGGTCTCGGCGAGCCGGCGCTGCCGCCGGTGATTCCGGCCTTATGCAACGCCATTTTTGCAGCCACCGGCAAGCGCATCCGCAAGCTGCCGATCGACCGGGCCGAACTGTCCTTGGCCTGACGACGCGGTTCGCAGCCGAGACGGGCGCCTTCGGCGCGAATCACCAGCTACGCCAATCGCTGGTATTCCTCGACGTCGCTACGATGCCTCGAATCAATTGAGCGCTATTGCACGCTGTAGCCGCGACCGCCTAAACATGCTGATTGGGCTCGCAGATAGTCCTGCCGTACGGCCGGCGACGGAATAGCGGCAGGCGGGGCAGTCGCACCAGGGGTCGATGCTGCTACGCCGCCCGTCAATGTCGGGTCGAAGCCGGTTTGAGCTGCGGCCCACTTTTGACACTCATACGCATCCTTCGATTGCTGCTCAGCCGTCTGCCCATTCTTGGGGTACGCAAATAGCTTGAAACTCGACGGTGCTGCGGTCGATCCCACCTGATTGGCGACTTCCGGCGGCGGCATGACGGTCTCATATTGGCCCACGGCGCCGTTCCAGATGTAATAGGTGTCGTTCGCGTAGTAGTAGGGCACTCCGTCCCACCAATAGGTGGAGTAATACAAGGGTAGCGCGCCGAAAAACAGTCCATACCCGAGACCCCAACCCCAACCCCAGCCTCCATACCAACCACCATATCCGCGCCAGCCGTAGCCGCCACGCCATCCACCATAACCGCCATGCCAGCCGCCATAGCCGTGGCCTCCGCCATAACCGCCACCGTGACCGCCATAACCGCCACCGTGACCGCCGCCGCTTGCATGACCGCCGCCGTGACTCTGCGCCATTGCCGTCGCGCTCAAGAACAGCCCTGCGACCACCGCTATCGCGGCCATTCGAAATCTGCGAATTGTCGTTACGTTGTGCATGACATCACCACCATTTATATCCGCGCCTCGGTCGACATTAAACCCTACGAAATTTGAATGCGGGGAATGTCGCGACCTTTGATTTTTAAGACCGTGCGCCCGGCGATTCAGTTCCGCAAATTCAGCATCCACATCTTACTCTAACCCGAATGGCGCGCACTAAAGCCGCCACCGCCATCGCGCCGATGGTGTGCGATCACAGATGCAACACTGGCAGCCATAAGGAGTATTGTTAGCGCCTGGCTTGGACGAAGCGCCTCGGCCGGCGCTGAATTTGCCGTACTTAAGGAGTTCATGATGAAAGCTCACTCCACAATGCATCGCTACCGGCTGCTTATTGGAAGCCTGTTGGGAATCGTTCCGTTTCTTGCGTTCGCAGGGCCACCGATGGGCCCGGAACAGGGCGGCGAGGGCTGCGCCGAGAGGGCGCATGATGGCCGTTCCGGACCGGATGGCCGCGGATTCGGGGATTTCGATTTTCATGAGCATGGCTGGGGCTGGAGTCCGCATCCTGCGTTCCTCGAGGGACTCAAGCTGACGGATGAGCAGGAGGACAAGGTGTTTGCGGTCCTTCACGCGGCCGCACCGGCATTGCGTGAACAAGCGAAGGCTGCCCGTAAGGCACAGGACGGACTTCGTGAACTCGGCACGTCTGCCCAGTATGACGATGCGCGGGCGAAGGCGTTGACCGATGCGGCGGGAAAGGCGGAGAGCCAGCTTGCGCTGTTACACATTCGGGCCGAGCACGAGATCTATTCACTCCTGACTGCGGAACAGCGGGCACAACTGGTTGACCGGCGATCCAATCGCGGGCCGCATGAACACGACGGGCACGGACCGAATCCTTAGCCGCTATGCGTCCGCAGTAGCTTTCGGCGGCGTCGGCTGCACGGCATGTTCGGGCTGGATCGCAGTGTCGGCGGGCGTGTGTAGCATCGCTTCGGGGGCGCGTGCTTCGATGATGGCCGAAAGAAGCTGCATGCTTTGCGCCGCGACTCGGAGGGCGGGCTGATCGACCGGCTGATCGATGACCTGCAGGTCCGCGGTGTTGATGCGCACCGACCATTCGAACAGAGGCTGCGGCAATTGAAACACCTGATCGTCGATCGTGTTGTTGGCGAGCAGCAGGCACAATTCGGCGCGCCCGTCATCCAGGCGTCTTGCGCGCCGCACGCATAGCAGCCGTCCTGCCCAATTCTGCCAGTCCTCGGGCCGCATTGTGTCGCCGTTCTCGTCGAACCACTCGATGTCGCGCACCTGCGGCAGCGGTTCGAGTAGACCATGCTGAAAATAGACGGAGCGCAGCGTGGTGAGCTCCCGGCGCAGGCAGATCAGCCGCGCGACAAAGGCCTGGTGCGCCTTGCCGGCCGGCGATTGCGCGAGCGTCCAGTCGTACCAGGAAAGCTCGGAATCCAGACAGTAGGCGTTGTTGTTGCCCTGTTGAGTACGGCCGAATTCATCTCCGCCGAGCAGCATCGGGGTGCCGTGCGAGAACAGCAGTGTCGCGAGCATGGCCCGCGTCGCGCGCTTTCGCATTTCGAGCACCTGCGCATCCTCCGTGAACCCCTCGACGCCCCAGTTTGCACTCTCATTGTCATTGGTGCCGTCCTGGTTGTCCTCTCCGTTCGCTTCATTGTGTTTCTGGCTGTAGCTCACCAGGTCCTGCAATGTGAAGCCATCGTGAGCGGTGACGAAATTGACCGAGGCCCACGGCTTTCGACGCTGATGGTCGAACAGGTCGGCTGATCCTTGCAGGCGCGCCGCGAGTGCCCCGCGCAGCCCCGAGTCCCCGCGCCAGAACTTTCGCACTTCGTCGCGAAACTTGGCGTTCCACTCGGCCATGCCGGGCGGGTGATTGCCGAGCTGATAGCCGCCCGGTCCCAAGTCCCAGGGCTCCGAGATCAGCTTGACGCGCGCCAGCGTCGGATCCTGCAGCAGGGCGTCGAAGAAGCCCGCGCCCTGATCGAAGCCATTCTGTTCGCGGCCGAGAGTCACGCCGAGATCGAAGCGAAAACCGTCGACATGATATTCCTCGACCCAATAGCGCAGCGAGTCGAGTGTCAGCTGAATGACGCGACGGTGCGAGAAGTTGACGGTGTTGCCGCAGCCGGTGTCATTGACGCAGTAGCGCGCGCTGCCAGCCTGCAGGCGATAATAGGCTGCATTGTCCAGACCACGCAGGCTCAAGGTAGGACCGAGTTCGCTGCCTTCGCAGGTGTGGTTGTAGACTACATCGAGCAGCACTTCGATGCCCGCGGCGTGCAGCGCCTTGATGGCGCCCTTGAGCTCCGCCGGGTTCCCATCCGACAGATAACGCGGCTCGGGCGCGAAATAGCTGAGGGTGTTGTAGCCCCAATAATTGACAAGCCCGCGCTCGACCAGTGTGCGGTCGTGCACGCAGGCGAATATCGGCAGCAATTCCAGCGCCGTGACGCCAAGATTGCGAAGGTGGGCGATCGTGCGCTCGTGCCCGAGTGCCGCCGCGGTGCCGCGCAGCCGCTCGGGAACGTCCTCCAGGCGCATCGTCAGGCCGCGCAGGTGCGCCTCGTAGATGACGCTCTCGGACCAGGGGATCTGCGGCGGCCGGTCCTCGCCCCAATCGAAGCGCTCCCCGGTGACCACCCCCTTCGGCACGGCCGGTGCACTGTCGCGCCGGTCATAGGACAGATCCGCGCGCGGTGAGCCGATGCGATAGCCGTAGAGCGCATCGCTCCAGCGCAACGAGCCCACGAGGCGGCGCGCATAGGGATCAAGCAACAGTTTGTTCGGATTGAAGCGGTGACCGTGTTGGGGCTGATAGGGGCCCTGCACGCGATAGCCGTAGACCTGCCCCGGCGCGACCTCCGGCAAATAGCCGCGCCAGACGCCATCGATGCACTCGGGCAGCACGACTTTGCGCAGCTCCTTGCGTCCATTGTCATCGAACAGGCACAGCTGCACTTCTTCGGCATGCTCGGAGAACACGGCAAAGCTGGTGCCGAGGCCGTCCCAGTGGGCGCCGAGCGGAGCGGGGGCGCCCGCAAGCGCGCAGCAGGGCACATCGGATGGCGTGCTCGGCGCTCCTGCCGGCCGTCGCGTCGTGCGGCCGCCTTCCGTCGCGATCGTCGGTTCTAGCTCCGAGGTCATGATATAGATACTTCCTGTGGCAACGGTCCGATGGTAAACAATCGGCGCCCAGCCAACTATCGTGGATTTCCGTGGTCCGAGCGCGCGTTCGTAGACCCGTGTTTTCCGCGCCGCGAGGCACGGCCGGCTTGGCGCCTTGGGTGTACTGGACGCCAAGGCCCGTTAGTGCCGCGTCTCCAGTTTCAGCGCGCTGGCGATGCGCCTCGCGATCGCGTACGCGTCACCGTGCGGCCGATCGGAATAGGCCTCGGTACCGTGACTCCATGCGTCGCCCAGCGCGAACCAGTCGATCGAGCCGCCATGGGGCCCCGAGCGCAGTTCGGCATCGAGCGATTCGAAATAGGCCTGCCATCGCGCTCGGTAGTAATCGCGCGTCAAGCCGGCCCAATCCTTGTTGCCGTAGTCATGCAGGTCGGCTCCCTCGCTGGCTTTTCGGTCGCCCCAGGTCGTCAGGATGGAGCGCGCATCATTCTTGAGGATCGCGTCTTCCTCGCGGCTGGACGCCCATGCCCCAACATCCGCAAGCCAGGTGCCGACCAGAAAGAAACGGTTGGCGGCGAGCAATTGATCCTGCAAGTCCATCAATTGCAGCCAGCGACGCGTCAGCATCTCGAAGCGCAGCCGGTCCTTGGTTTCATACGCCGTGTTGATTTGCGGCAGCAACAGGCGACTCTCGTTGGCCAACGTCTGGCGAGCGACATCCACTAAATCGTATTGATAAGTCTCGCTTGCACGCAGCGCCGGCGCGACCTGCAAGAATTCAGGAAGCACGCGCTTGAAGTCTTCGGCATCGTAGCGCATGGCTTGCGGCGACCAATGCGACGCGCTGTGCGCGTCAAGGCCGGGTTGCGCATCGAACAGAGATTCGTGTGCGGCATCGCGTTCGCTGTTGAAATTCACCCGATCCACGCGGATATCGTATGCGGTGTTCAAGAGAATTCTCCACGCCGCCAGCGCGTGCGAATCGGCGCCGCCATACCGGCGCCGCACATAGTCGCCCGTCCACTGCGCGGTATCGACCGGCTCGCCGCGCCAGGCCATCTCGGTAAACAGATCGAACACAAATGGATTGGTGTCCAAGCCTTCGGTAAAGACCGCGGTGCCGGTCATGTTGCCGTTGGTGCGGCCCAGGCGCTGCAGTCGCTCGGTGATATTGACGATGTTCGCGCCCAGGGTCGTGCGGCCGCCGAATTCCCAGATGCCGCCGAACAAAAACGGCGCGCCTTTAAAATCCGTGTTGCGATCGTCGCGCGGCTCGCGGTCGTGATCGATGTCGATGATGAGCAGGTGCCGCCGGTCGACGCCTTCGAGAAGGTCTTGGCGTGGGTTCCCCTGCCACGCGAGCATCATCCAACTGGCACCGGGGTGCGCCGCCCAGAGCGCATCTTGCACATCGCGCGCGGCTTCGGGCACGGGAACGTCGCCGGAGGCACCGCCCTCCTGGAACACCTCCATGTCATAGATGCTGCTATCGCCGAATAGCTCGCGCTGGTGGCGGTAGAAGCCGGCCGCGAGTTTTGCAAACATCGGATCGCGCGGATCGAGCCAGCCGGGCCGCGTGAAGCCGGCCCACTCGCCCTGCGGTATCACATGGGCCTGCGGGAATTTCCGCTGAAAATCGGCCGGCACGATGCCGTAGAAGCCGGGAAGCACCGGCGTGATGCCGAGCTCGCGCAGGCGCGCGACGATTCGCTGTGCCGATGCCACGCGCTTGCGCAGCAGCGCGCTGCTGATCGGTCCGTTGAAGCAGCACAGATTCCCCATCAGCTGCCAATTCTGATGCGCAGGTTGAGTGATCCAGCGGCGGATCTCCTCGTCCGAGTACCCGACATCCCGGAAGGTGCGATAGAGCACGGTGTCCATGCCGCGCTCGACGATCATCGCGTTGATCCCCGACAACGCCAGCACATCGATCTCATGTTCCCAGCGCGCCCAGCGCCAATAGGGGGCCGTGTAGCCGTCGGCGTTTTGATTCAGCGCGTAGCGGTAGGCATACCGCGTTTCCTTCTCGATGATCGCGGCCGGCAGCGGCCAAGTGCGCGCAACCCCTAGTCGAATTCCGTTAGTTGAGATCTGTACGTGCGCGACGTACTTGAGGTACCAGTTGACGCCGAACAGCACGGCGCTCGGCGTGCTGCCGTCGACTCTGATACGGCCATGGGCAGCTGAAAGGCGAAACCGCTCGTGACCATCGCTGCTTTCGATCCTGCCCAACTCGAATTGCGAGGCCCGCCCGCCCAACAGGCGTGAGAGCACCTGTCGCTCGGGCTCGATGTCGAAGCTCGCCGGCGCCGCGGCCGATGCGGCGGCCGACGCCCCGAAAACGGCCGCGAATAGTGCGGGGCCTGTGATCGAAAACATTGCAGCGCATCTTCGCATAGTGCCGTGCAGACTCCGCGAGCCGCTCACCGCACGGGCAGCGGGGCCAGCCGGCCGCCCGGGTCGACGGCTTGGGTCCCATCAAGAGATGAATTCATACTCACGCCTCCAACACGGCCTTGATCGCGAACTTGGCTCCCAACAGATTTTTGCCTCTCCGGGGATTGCCCCAGAGTGCCGGAGCGGTGTAGGTTCTGTTTTTGGGTTGATTGCCTAGGAGGTTTACCATGCGTAATTCGAAAGCCATCTTGGCGGCCGCTCTGTTCCTCGTCCTTACCGCGAGCATCGCACATGCCGCGGAGACGAAGGCGGTGCAGACCATGGCCGGCATACTGATGAACCTGCATCATTACCCCAGCGACTCCGACAAGCAGGCGCTGGTGCAGATTACACAAGACAAATCCGCGACCGCGGATGAGCGAACCGTCGCCCAGGCGTTGATAGACGTTCAGCACACGGTGGCAGCCGCCGATAAGCCGAAGCTCGAGGCCATCGTCAACAATGACAAGGCAGCCGGTTCGGTCAAGACGCTGGCAGGTGTCATTCTCAATCTGCACCACATGGCATCTGACAGTGACAAGGCGAAGTTGCAGCCGCTGACTCAATAAGCGGCCGATTGATCTAGACGGGCCGCGCTGGACGGGGCGTAACCGGATCCTGGGGGTGATGGTGTCCCGACGTTGAGATCCAAAGTGCCGCCGCGTGCCATGACTTGCGCCGAGCCGTTTGCGGCCCGCGGCAATAAACTTGACGCGGTCCGGCGCAGGCCGACGATGGGTCCGATCGGCTCATTGCGGATTTCCCGTTTGTTGCCGCTGCAGGAAATCCTTCTTGATTTCTTCCGGCAGCGCGAAGTAATCGCCCGCCGTTCCATACCAGCGCGTCGATGTTCGCTGTGCCTCGCGAGAGAAAAGGCCGACCCATAGTTGCTGTTTCTTGACGTCGACGATCACCACGGCCATCTCGCTGGGACAATTGTGTGCCAAGCATTTGTGTACGACCATGTAGTCGCCCATCTGTTGAACGACCGACTCGACGGTGAGTTTCGTGAGCGTGGCGGCCTCGGCCTTCGGAAGAACCCTATGCAGAACGCGTTTGAAGAGCGGCTGGTCGAGCAGCCCGGTGCCGTTCGTGCCGAGCTTGTCCGAAGGATATTTGTCGACCCACTGCAACGCCTGGCCCCAGTCATCGGCGCCTGCGATTGCGCCGACGAACAGAGCCGACGATAGAAAGAGTGCCGCGGCGAGCGCCGTCCTCACAACATTCATCACTTATGAATCTTTTCGAGGGCAACCGCGGCCGGTTGGCCGGCCTTTAGGCAGGTTTCGCACGCGACGATCGAAGTCGAATACCCGGGGCCGGTTCCGTAACTCTTGTCGATGCCTCCCAACTTATTCTTCGCAATATCGAGATACAGCGTACCGCACTGGATATTCTTGGCGGCGTCCGTCATGTCGGAAAACTGGAAATGAACGCCCTTCGGACTGCAGCGGTTGACCTGTTTAACGGCCCCTTCGGTCATCTGCATGAGGCCGGTAGCCGACGAGACGGAGTTCTTTGCCGATGAGTCGAAGTTCGTCTCCTTCCATATCAGGCATATCACGAACTCGGCCGAGTATTCCTTCGACTGATTGTTCTCTTGCACGAGCTTCTTGATTTCGTCATAGGTCATGCGGGCTCCCCCGAGGACATGAGGCGCTCGCGGAGAATCAGTCCCCACCGGGCAGCTCGGTCCAAATGGGTCCGTTCTTGCTGAAGTACAAGGCGCTATCACCTCCCTCGGTCTGAAGGATCAGCGCGTCGCCCAATATTGCGTGCCTGAAGTACGCCGGCATCGTTCTGCCGGCGGTCTCGTGCCGCAAGCGCTTGACCAGACCGTTCATCCCGTCTGGCGGGGTTTCTGGCGCCAAAACGAGTACCGGCGATTGTCCGCAAAGCAGCCAGTGGCGCCATTCGCTGCCCGGTTTCGTCGGGTCTGGATGCGTAGACACCAGCAGGCAACGCGCTTTGAGGTCCTGCGATTCTCCGTATCCAAATGCATTCTTCCGCAACCCATCGAGGTGATCGGCGGTTCCGGTCACCACGGCGACCAAATCCTCGCCCTTTTCAGATGTCAGTGAAATCTTCCCAGTGAGCCGTGTCAGCTCGAAGATCACCGCCACACCGTCCGGAACCGGACGCGCGGTGGCCGCGGCCGGTGGCGCCGAAGCATCCACATCCGCCGCGCGGACTTTATCGATTGGCGCCGTGACGAGGATCGCGAATCCGCACGCCGTCAGCGCAGAGAACAGCAGCCCGTGATCAGCGCGAGTTCGATGGGGCCGGCAGGCGGTAATCGGCGGATTGGCGCCGATGGTGCGGGGCTCGGCCGCTAGGGCGTGCATGCGCCGATTACCGAGTTCAAGAAATCGGTCGGGTTGACGAGATCGCTGCGGCGTTTGTAGGGGACCGCCGCCGTCGTTAGCAGCCCGCTGCCGCTGCCGCTGTACATCTCAAAATGAAGCATCGGATGCGGATTGGTACCGCTCGGGTTGGGATTCACGAGCTGGGCGATGAATGCGATGGTTTGGCCTTCCGCAACCAGCATGTTTCCTGCGATACCGGGCGCGACGGTTACTTCACCATATCGAATCACGCCGATGCCCGGGTGCTCAACCTCGATCGCAAAGGTACCCCAGTAGAAAGTCGCGACGCGGGTTACCTTCCCTGCTGCGACCGCCTTGATTTCACTGCCGAGAGGCGCGTAAAGATCGCAGCCCGCATGCTTACGGCCGCCGGCTCTGGCTGAGCCGAACGATCGCGGCGAGACTTCATAGCTGTAGGTATCGATCCAGCGTGGTACCGGGAAAATGGCCATGAGCAACGGGACTCCGTCGAATGAGGCGACACAACTCCGTCGCCCGGATGACGATCGATCAGCACCTGCGGGATATCTTACGCCTTTTCCGGCCCGTGCCATCGTCGACACGTGGCCAAAGCCCCGCCGCGGCCCAGGCCTTGTCGTCTGAGCGATCGCCGAGGGGGAACGGCCGTCCCGGGTCGGCTCAATCTCGGGCTACTGTACAGGCACATTGGCATCAACCCCAGTTGCTGCTCCACGGCCGCCGAATATCTTCGCCCGAATACCTCGCGAGAACGGTTATGCTTCGGGATCATGAAGAGCATTCAGAAAGTTCAATGCGACCGGCCGCAGGTCGCAGACCATTGCCGCGCCCAACGGGCAGCGCGGCAGCTATTTTGCATCGCCGGCCTATGCGCGCTAATTGCCTATCGTGCCAGCGGCATGGACGTGCAAGGCGCAGTTAGCGGCAGCGCACTCGAACCCAAGCCCTTCAGCGCCTCCTATCAATGGAAATGGAGTGGCATCACGGTCGCGGTCTCGACGCTGGAGTTTGCGCACAAGGACGGATCGACCTGGAGCTATCGCTCCAGGAGCGAGCCGCGCGGCATCGGGCGGCTCTACCCCATGCGTCCGACCTTGGAAAGCACCATGAGCATCGACGCCGCCGGTGTGCGGCCGCTGCACTTCGTCGCTGATGACGGCCTTTCGACTCCGGCTCGACATTCGGACGTCGTGTTCGACTGGTCCGCGGGCCGTGCGCGCGGCGTGTATTCCGGTGTCACCGTGGATATGGCGCTGCGAGGGGACGAACAAGACGATTTATCAGCACAGATTGCGATGCTGTTGACGCTGCGCGCCGGCCGGACGCCTGATCATTTGTCGATGATCGATAAGAACACGATCCGCGACTATGCATATGAGCGCCTTGGTGAGGAGCGCATCACGACGGGCATCGGTCCCGTCGATACCGTCATCTATGCGACTCATCACGAGGGCTCGCGGCGGACGACTCGATTCTGGTGCCCGGCAAGCCACGGCTACGTACCGGTCAAGGTGCAGCAATCGAACGGCGACAGCGTCGAATGGACCATGGAAATTCAAAGTCTGACCGGCGAATGAGTTTGCGGGTGATCCCCCTCGCGATCGCGCCTCGCTCGTGGCCCGTAGGGCAACGCTGATCGGTAAATGCCCGCATATGATCGTGGAAATCGCGCATGGTGAATCGCATCGCCGCATGCGACTTTGAGCTTGCACTGCAAGCGGCACATCCGGCGAAGGAGTCGCAATGATGACACGGCGCGAAACGGTTGCGGGGATTCTCGCGGGGGCCGCTGCCGTGGCGGCGATTCCAACTTTGGCTGTGCAGACAAAGACGATGGCGCTCCCGGCGCCGCGGCGTGAGGGGGGGCAGCCGTTGCTGTCGGCGCTGAACCTGCGCCACTCGACGCGTGCCTATTCGAATCGCGCGCTGCCGATGCAAACACTCTCCGATCTATTGTGGGCGGCGTTTGGCTCTATGAGCCCAAGGCGCATGAGTTGCAGCTCCATCTGCCGGGCGACCTGCGCGCGCTGACGGGAACGCAGGATTTCGTCGCCTCCGCACCACTCAATCTCGTCTACGTCGCGCACGGCGAGCGCATGCAGGATCTCAAGGCCGAGGAGCGGCGGCTCTATAGTTCCGTGGACACCGGTTTCATCGGGCAGAACGTCTATCTATTCTGCGCATCGGAGGGTCTCGCGACGGTGTTCCGAGGCGCGGTCGACTACGCGAAACTCGCCGAGGCCATGAAGCTGCCGGATCAGCAATTCGTGACGTTTGCTCAGACGGTCGGATATGCGGCGAGCTAACCGGCGATCGAAGGACTTATCGTGGATCGCAAGTTGTCGAGACGAGGGTTCCTACAGCAATCCATGCCGACTACGGCGGGCACGACCTTGGGTTCATTACCGCTCGTGGTCGCCGCGCAAGGTATCGGAGCCGCAAGCGGCGACGGCTTTGTCGCAGATGCCGAGCGATCTGCGCACGGCCTCATCGGCATCACGCTCGAGGTCAACGGCAGTGCGCGGGTACTCGAGGTGGAGCCGCGCGCTACGCTCGCCGGGCGGACATTGCCGGCGCGCGATCGTCGTACTGGGTGCCGCGGCACCAGCGCCGTACCGCGCTCAGCGCATGTTCGCTTGCACCAGAAAAAAATGGTATCGACCGCCCGTGCGAGTTCCTTCTGCTTATACATTGACATGGACGCGTGAACTGGCCGGCGCATGGAAGAACAGCAACGGACGGCCTTGATCGCGAGAACGCGTGGTAACCTAAAAAGGCAACAGGGCAAGCCTGGCTTATTACTTGCGATTAATCGACAGCCGGGATTTAAGCAGCGATCAACAAGAATAGGCCTCTCAAGGCTTCTCAAACCGCAGCGTCATCCGATCGGACTCGCCGATCGCCTTCATCCTGGCGCGCTCGCTCTTTGGCCCGTCCAAATCCGGCAGCAGGCGGTGCACGTTAACGCTTTCTGAGTCCTGCGGATTCGCGTTGATTTCCGACACCCCCTGCAGCCGGAAGCCGGTCTGCAAACCCAAAGCGATTAGGTAATCCTCGGAAATGCGGTGCAGTTGCTTCGAACTTTCTACGCCATCGGCGAACGGCTTGGCTCGATGTTCAACGACGCCGAATGTGCCGCCGGCTTTGAGCACGTCGAACACCGCTCTGAACACGGCGTCCAGCGTCGCCGGGCTGTCGTTGAGCCAATCATGGGTACTGCGGAACGTGAGCACCATGTCGGCGGAATTCGGTGCGCCCAGCGCCACGTTGAGCGGCGGCGCGAAGGGGACGACCTTGACGATACGGCCGAAGACTGTCGGATTGTCCTTGATCTTCTGCTCGAACTTCGGCGATGCAGCCTCGATCAGGTGACCATTTGCGGCCAGGAAAGGAGCCAGGATTTCGGTATACCAGCCGCCGCCGGGCGCCAGCTCGATGACCGTCATGTCCGGCTGGATCCCGAAGAACTGCAGCGTAGCGACCGGGTGACGGTAGCGGTCGCGCTCCCGGTGCTCTGCCGAGCGCCAATCGCCGTCGACCGCCCTCTGCAGCAGCGCCGCGGTATCTTCAGTGGACGCGCTAGGCGCCGCCCATGCGGCGGCAGCGAATAACAAAATGCTGGAAAGCCAGATGCCCCAAGTGCGGACGTGAGGAAACATGGTGCGACCCCTTTGACGGCTAGAGCTGAAGACTACGCCCGATGCAAATCGCCAGCAACGGCCGGTACTCCGGCAAGTTGGAAAAGGCATGGGGCCGGCCGAATGTCTCCGGCGTTGAGCTCAAGCGAACGGGCTGGTCTCTTTGGTCGTACGGGTTCCCTAGCCGTTGGGGTTGACGATATCTGTGTTCTGGCTCGTAACGATCATCCAGTGACCCGCGGTACGCGTCAAGACATGAGTCAGTATGCCGGTGCGAGCGGGTTCCATCTTTCCGCCTCTGTCGGTCTGTCCGGAAAGGCTCCAGACGGAACGGGTGATCGCTATATCGGAGGTCAGAAAGCGAACCGTCGTCTCCCCGATGCTGAGCGTACTATTCTTGAAGATGGTCGCGTGAGTCGCCGCATGCGCTTGCTTGATCGCTTCGCGGCCAATCCAACGCATGCCTATGACATTGACGAAATCTGCGTCGGGAGCGAACAGTGAGGCCAGGGCGTTCATGTCGTGGTGATTCCACGCGTCCTCGAACCCATGCACGACGGACCGCACACCGGTTTCATCGTTGGATTGCGCTGGTTCAGCCATCAATACCGGGGCAACCATGAAGCCCAGCAATGCTGCGAGAGCGACGAGTTTTTTCATGTGCAACTTCCATGTTTCGGAGTACTAGAACACGGCATTTCGGCGGGGTCAAATCGGGGTTAGCGAGAAACGCCGCCGACTCGAAGGCTGCGACGCTACCGCGGTTTATACACCGCCAGCTTGCTATGCGTGCGATCCGCGTCGGACTCGGATAGCTCCATCCCGGCGTCATTCTCGGAACGCACGAGTGCCGCGAACTGAGACGCAGGCAGCGCGGGACTAAAGTGAAAGCCCTGATATTGATCGCAGCCGAGCGACTTCAGGAACTCGAGTTGCTCGGTCGATTCGACCCCTTCCGCCACCACTTTCAATCTCAAGTTATGAGCGAGCGAGACAATCGCGCGCACGATGGACGCATCGTCGGGCCGCGACATGGCATCACTGATGAACACCCGATCGATCTTTATTTTGTCGATGGGAAATCGCCGCAAATAACTCATGCTCGAATAGCCGGTGCCGAAGTCGTCGATCGACACGAGCACTCCCATCGTGCTCAATTGTTCAAGAATGGCGATCGACTCCTCCGGATCGCTCATCACCACGCTTTCAGTCAGCTCGACTTCGAGAAAGCGCGCTTCGAGGCCGGCGTCATCCAGTGCATCACGAATGATCGTGACTATGTCGCCTTGCCGGAACTGCGAAGCGGATAGGTTGACGGCAACCCGCAATGACGGCAGACCATCGAGTTGCCAGGCGCGCGCTTGCCGGCAGGCTTCACGCACGACCCAGGCGCCGAGCGGGCCAATCAACCCGCATTCTTCGGCAATGGGGATGAACGTAGCAGGCGGAATCGCTCCATGCACCGGGTGCGTCCAGCGCAACAAGGCCTCGGCGCCGTGCATGACGCCCGTCGCGGTGTTGATCTTGGGCTGGTAGTGGAGCTGAAACTGATTTTGTTCGAGTGCGATATGCATATCGCCTTCCAGCCTAACCTTCTCTTGGGTGGCCGCGTTCATACGGGGCATAAAGCATTGAAAATTGTTACGGCCTTGCTGCTTTGCGTAATACATTGCCGCATCCGCGTTGGCGAGCAGAGTTTCCATCGTCGCGGCATCGTGCGGATAAAACGCGATGCCGATGCTCGGGGCAGTGTGTATTTCGACGCCCGCGATGCGTGCCGGGGCTCTCATCACCTCGATGATCCGGCGCGCAACTGCTTGAACAGCTTCGCGTTCGGGGCCTTGCGTGATGATCAGCACGAATTCGTCTCCTCCCAGGCGGGCGACGGTATCGATCTCGCGCACAACGCTTTTGAGGCGCAGTGCGACCTCCCTCAGGAGTTCATCGCCGACTCGATGCCCAAAGGAATCGTTCACCACTTTGAAGCGGTCGAGATCCAACACAATGATGGCGAAGGTCTGGCCCTGACGGTCGGAAAGTGCGATGCACTGGCCGATGCGATCCTCCATTAAGACCCGGTTTGGAAGGCCGGTGAGGACATCATGCGTCGCCAAATGGCGCAATTGCTTGTTGGCGGTCTCGAGGCCCTGCGTGCGGGCGGTGACCACCTGCTCGAGAGTCTCGAGCTGGTTGCGCATGATGCGTTCGTTCTGCCACTTGCGAGTCAGAGCGTTTGCGCATTGCATGATCTCGATGGCCTCGAATGGCTTTTTTACCACCAACAGCTTGTCGGAGTTATTCAGGCGGGCCACGACGTCGGTCCAATTGTAGTCGGAATGAGCCGAACAAATGACGATTTGAATGTCCGGATCGATAGCCCACAGATGCTCGATCGTCTCCAGACCGTCCCAACCGGGTGGCATGCGCATGTCGACGAAGGCCATTGCGTAGGGCCTGCCCTCGTTCAATGCTTGCTGCACTCGCGCGAGTCCTTCCTGGCCCTGAAATGCGGAATCGAGCTCAAAGCCGAGATTCATGTTCGACGGCGAGTTCTCGCCAAGCAGCGCGAATTCAGCCGCCGCCAGGATGGTCGCGTCGTCGAGCCCGCCGCCGATGACTTTGCGAAAATCACCGTGGATATCCGGGTTGTCGTCGATGACGAGGATGCGTCGATTGGCCGGCGCCGTGTCTTTAGCCACAAATATTCTCCGAAAGCTTGAGCGGTAAATCGAGTGTGAACGTCGCTCCAGTCCCCAGGCCGGCACTTTCGACACGCAAAGCTCCTCCCAGATCCTTTGCCGCCAAGGCGCCGCTGTGCAATCCAAAGCCGTGACCGTTTTTCTTCGTGGTGAATCCGTGACTGAAAATTCGCGTCATATGTTCCGGCTGGATGCCGATCCCGTTGTCGGTGACGGCGATCCGTACACCGCCCGCGCGATTTGCAATGCATATCAGCACTTGCTTGTCGGTCCTTGCCGATGCTTCGCAGGCGTACTTCGCGTTGCGCAGGAGATTGATGAGAATCTGCAAGACCTTGTGTTTTTCGACGACGATGTCCGGCACATTCTCGAACTCGCACTTCAAACTCACCCCATGGCGGCTAAACGCGCCGGAATTCATCCGCAATGCGTCCTCAACAAGGCTGGCAACAGTGAGCCTTTCGGGAACGCCAACCAGCTTTGAGTAGCTCTGTTGCATCACCACGATATCCTTGATGTGATCGACGTTCTTGCGCAATGAGTCGAGTTCCTCGAGCGTGCCGCGCTGATCGAGCATTAGCTGTTCGGACAATTGATCGAGATACACAGGCAGGTGTTTGCCATGTTCGTCGGTCGAAATGAACGCTCCCAAATCGGCCGCGTGCTGTTGCAGCAGCCGCGCGACCTTACCGAGCCCAGCCGCCTTGGAATTGCGGATCTTATCCGACACCAAGGTCGCCGAAATATTCATGCTGTTCAATACATTCCCGATGTTGTGCAGCACATTGATCGCGACTTCCGCCATGCCAGCTTGCCTCGAAGAATCGCGTAATTGCTGCTGCAGATTGCGTTCGCGTTCGTCCGCCTCGACGCGTTCGGTGATATCGAGGTCGATACCGACCAAGCGTTGACTGGCGTCGATCGAATCCGTCGCCATCGCGGCCATGGAGGCGATGTGACACACCGAGCCATCCGGCCGCACGACGCGGTATTGAGAGCGCAACGGACTATGCTCGCGCATTGCGCTGGTGATTGCGGCTTGCGCCGACTGCCGATCATCGGGGTGGATCAACCCAAGCCACGATGCGATCGTCGGTCGAAATACCCCCGGCGATTGCGCGTACAGCTCATGCATGCTGTCGCTCCACCATAAATCCGAACCATCGGCTTTGAGCTCGTAGACGCCGGCGCTCGCCGCGCGGGTCGCGACGCCAAATCGAACCGACAGAGTCTCGAGCTCGGCCTTGCGCTGCCGTTCCGCCGAAAAATCCGCCTCCATGTGTGTCTTTAGCCGTCGTCGCGTCGCTAATACGAACAGTACCGTGAGTGCCGTGGTGATGATCAGCGCGCCGGCGACCGCGTATTTTTGGCGCGCACCGGAAGCGACAGCCTCTCTCACCGCTAACTCGTCCCGTCCCTGATATTCATCATCGATTGCTTTGGTGAGCACATCACCCTGAATGATGCGTTCACGCAGAGGCGTTAAGGTGTCGAGCGTTGCGCCTTTTGGGATGATGGATTCGAGGGCCCCCACCACGGTGGCGGCGTCGGCGACACTGGCCCTCCCGTCGATGATTGCAAGCCCGGCCAACTCCCCTGCGCTCGAATGCAGTGCCTCGACCGATCGTGTGCCCAAGGAACCCGTATCGACGACGTCCGCCGCGCCGTTCTGAAAGATCTTGTAGTACGCGCGAGCCTCCGCCGCCAATATTCTGAGCGGGCGAGATTGATCCAGACTGGTGGCTCGGCGCGCGTCGACAGCCATTTGCACGATCAACACCACGGCGATCGGCAGCGCAACAGCGAGGCACTGCAAGGCGATGAGTTTATCTGTGGTGCGTTTCATGATGTCATGAACTCTGTCTTTGAATCATTGCCTAGCTCACCGCCTCAACTATGTTAACCAGTCCTCCATTCGGAAAGGATTTCTGTCAGCTGGTGGTATAACAATGAGAGAGCGTCCATCAGGCCTGAGCGTCGCTCGTCACGACCTAGGTGATGGTTTGGAGTCGCCGGCGACTGCCGTCTGCACGCCCTCCGATGGAGTAAATTGAGGGCAACCGCAACCGCGTGAGTTCGAAAAAATAGTTTGAGGCGATCTGACGAGCCATTTGACCAATATCCCGCATTATCACTCATATAATCAATGACTTAGATCACACACTGGACATGCTGCCGCGGAAAAAGAGCGACCTGCTCATGGTATCGGCCATGCTGCTAAATTAATGAATGGAGGCAGAAAAAAAGGTGCTCACGGAGCCGTGCTCTTCCGATTGTATTTACGATTGATGTAATAGCCCGTCCTGGGCTGGCTACCTAACCCGCTGGCCGTTTTTCGAGAACCCGCGTCGACGAGTTGACGCGCACGCTTGGCGCTCGAGCTCGTTCTCCAACGCATCGGCGGGCGACGCGACTGATGCGGCTGCGCGTGCAATCGGGTAGGCTTTGACGATGGCCGCACCCTCCAAAGGATTAGGTCGCGGGCTGCAATCGCTGATGGGCGCGCAGCCCACGGTGAGCGCGAGTCGCGGCGGCGGCACGCTGCCGATTTCGCTGATGCAAGCGGGCGCATTTCAGCCGCGCCGCGCGGTCGACCAGCAGGCGCTCGAGGAGCTGGCGGCTTCCATCAAAGCCAACGGCGTCATTGAACCGATCGTGGTACGCGCGCTGCCGGCGGGGACCGTCGGTGTTGCGCGCTATGAAATTGTCGCGGGCGAACGGCGCTGGCGGGCCGCGAAGCTCGCGGGCCTTGCCGATATTCCGGTCATCGTTCGTGTGCTTTCGGACAAAGAGGCCGTCGCGATCGGGCTCATCGAGAACATTCAGCGCGAGGACTTAACCGCGGCGGAGGAGGCGAGGTCGCTCAAGCGCCTGATCGGCGAATTCTCATTGACGCACCAGGAGGTCGCGGAATCGATCGGGCGTTCGCGCGCGGCGGTGACGAATCTGATTCGCTTGCTCGACTTGCCGGAGCCCGTGCTGAAGCTCGTCGATTCGAAGCGAATCAGCATGGGCCATGCGCGTGCGCTATTGGGGCTCGGTGACGACGCGGCGCGCGAGCGACTCGCGCACATGATCGCCGATCGGGAGCTATCGGTGCGCGATACGGAGAAATTAGTCCAGAAGACCGCTCGCCCCGATCGCGAGACGGCTGCCGCGCCGGAGCTCACCGTGGTGACCCAGGTGCTGCGTACGCGTTCTGTTCTAGTGCAGCTGCACGAGCGAGCTTACGGGGCGGCTCGCATTGTCGTTGATGTCACGGATCCCAAGCTCAAGACCGCAATCCTCGAGGCCATCGAGGCGGCGCTGCCGAAGTAGCGCGTGGCCGTCGCTGGGGCTCACTCGTTGGCCATCCAACCGCGTCGATTCGTCAGAAGGGCTCCAAGCAAGACCGACAAGACCCTGCTCGTCGACATTCGCGTGACCGACATGAGGGCCGGCGATGCGGCCTGGTGGGACGCAAAGCTCGGGATTAAACACATACCGTTGCCGCGCGCCGATCGCTATTGGGTCTGGTCGGTGCTATTGCCGATGTGCCACTTGGTGCAACTCACCAAGCGACGTTATTGCCGAGCGCTGGTGATTTGGGCGCGCAACGATCAAGGGCGCTTCCTGAGAGTCGGCATGTCAATGCTCGTTGAGAGCTACCCGTATCTGGATGTCGCGCGAAACCTCGACGCGTATTTCGTATGGTTCATCAGTGCCGCGGATCCGGCGACGCTACGAGCAGATTTTGGCATGACGCATCCTCCGGCCTTGGCCCGCGTGCTATTGGATAACGCCGTTGTGTTGAGTCAAAACGCCGCCCTCGGGGGTCGGATCGGTCTGCATGCCGCCGTGGCAGGGGGCAAGACGCTATTGAACATCTACAACGGTTGCGGTCTAAGCCAATTGCCGGCGAGGGCGAGATTGCCGACCGGCGTTAGGCCCAAGAATGATGGTCGCTACTTTCTCGCCGATGACGCCCGAGCCGAGGCGATGGCAGCAATACTTGACCCAAGTCGTTAGAGAAGCGTCATGACTGAGGGTATAGTATTCATGCAACTGAAGAGTCCGGGTCTTGGTTACGGTGATTTATGAGTAAATTCATGAAGTTAGAAGCGAGCTCGCCCGCAACATTAGGGGCGGTCGTGGAGGCGGTTACTCGCTTGAGCACGTATAGCGAAGCGCAAATCCTGGAGCTCGTTTCGGCAGGCAAAATCAAGGACCTCTTTCCGTTTCGCCCGACTCGCCCCGATGAACTGCTGCCCGATACCGTCGACGAGGGCGATTTGGTCGAAGCCTCCGCAATGCCGCTGAGTCGAGAGCAGCGCGCGGCACTGATTCAATCCAGTCTGCCCGCCACCGCGACGGCACGTTCGGTCGCGACGGGCACTTCCCGCGTGCGCCGGTCAAGCAAAAAGACTACTTCGAAACGCTAGGGCACCGTTCCTTCGGGTGCAGCAGCAAGCTGATCCATTACTGCTTAAGACGACGCGCGGCACATGCGCGAGTTCTCGCAGACGCATCAAGAAGTGGCCCGATCGGTTGGTCAGGCGCAGCTCGTTGCACGACGTGGATTGTCAGCGCGGGAGACGGGGAATCTGGTGCGCGTGGAGCGGCAGCAGACCGAGAGCCCAGGATGTTTGCCCGCAGATTCGGCATTTGATGTCTCATCGCCGCGAACCGTCGTAGTTTTGCCGGTAAGCTTGCCGGCCAATGATGCGCGCATCCAATCTTTATGCCGGTTTCGGGTTGGTATCTTTGAGCGGCTGCCTGTGGTTTCTGGCCTGCACACCGTTCGACTTGTCCGCGTTGGCGTGGGTAGCCGCAGTCCCGATGCTCCACGCCGTGGATCGGGCGCCGACATTCCGACGGGCGCTCATGCTCGGCTGGTGGGCGGGCGTCGTCGAGACCGGCGGCGGATTTTATTGGCTGATCGACGTCATGCAACGCTTCGCCGACTTCCCTTGGATCGGGGCGGCGGGAGTATTCGTTCTGTTCTGCGCCGCGCGTGCGCTTATTTTCTTGCTCTTTACAGCCGTTGTGTGCGGCATCCGTCGACGGCGGCAGGTGCCGATGACGCTGCTCGCGCCGCTCGTCATGGCCGGGTGCGAACTCGTGATCCCGCAGTTGTTTCCGTGCGGCCAGTGGATTACTCAGGCCTGGCATCCGCTCGTGATCCAAATCAGCGAACTTACCGGCCCATTGGGCGTCACCGCGCTGCTGATGGTGGTCAATGGTGCGCTCTATGATGGCTGGCAGAGTCCGCGCACCGCACGCTATCCGCTGATTGCGGCAGCAGCGCTGCTTGCGGCAGCGTTCATTTTCGGCGCGGTACGCATGCGGCAGATCGACGAGCTCCTCGCGCATGCGCCGCAACTCAAGATCGGACTGGTCCAACCAAATTTTGCCTACAACAATGACGAGCAATTCTCGCCTCAGGAGGCGCGTCGACAGTTGGCGGCCCTGCAGGCCGAATCTCGCCGGCTGGAGCAAGCGGGGGCGGAGTTAGCTGTGTGGAGCGAGGGCAGTTATCCGGCGGCGCTGCCGAGAGACTTCAAAGCTGACTTCCCGCCGGACTCAGCGGCCATGATTCGCAGAGGCTTGAGCATACCGATCATCATCGGTGCGGACATGTACGACGCTGCGCGCAATGAGATATACAACTCCGCGATTCTGCTCGACCGCAGCGGCCGGGTCGCGGGGACCTACGACAAGGCGCGCCTCCTCGCGTTCGGCGAGTACATGCCTGGAGCCGACACCTTTCCCTGGTTGAAGAAAGTCATTCCCGCCGCCATCGGGCGATTCGCCGCGGGCAAGGGACCGGCCATCATGTCGCTGCAAGGACCCGAGGGCCAAGTCTGGCGACTCGGCCCGGTGATTTGTTACGAAGACATCCTGGGCGGTTATTTGCGCAGCGTCGGCAAATTGCACCCGAACCTGCTCGTCAATATGACGGTCGATTCGTGGTACGGCGCACGTACCGAACCGTGGGAACATCTCGCCTTAGCGGTGTTTGCGACCGTCGAGCTGCGCGTCGGCATGGTCCGTGCGGTGAATTCGGGCATCTCCGCACTCATCGATCCGAACGGCCGCCTTCTGCAAAAAACTTACGCGGACGATCCGTACCGCCAGCCCCGCGCGGCGGACGGTATCGTGGTCAGCGCGCCGCGCATGGCGGGGGAACCCACGGTGTATGTGAGGTACGGCGATTGGTTTGCGTACCTGTGTATTGCCGCCACCGCGCTGATTGGTGTCTTCGTTCTGCGCAGCGCGCATCCCGGCCAACTCGCTCGGGGCAATGGCGTCGCCACTCCGCACCGCTTATATTGACACGGGATGCCGACATCAGATCCACGTCAGGTTGGTGCGGGCAGCCAACTGGCGCACTCGACCAAGAATAGAAAGGAGTTCTGATATGAAACGGGCAGTGCTGTTATCCGGTTTGTTCGCCACCGCTCTGATTGAATTGGCCGCCGCCGACCAGCCGTCCGCGGCACCGTCAGCACTCCTCAACGAGGTGCGCGCCGCGTGCCAGGCAGATGCACAGAATCTGTGTGCCGGGGTACCCGAGGGTGGCGGCCGAATTCTCAATTGCTTGGCGCAGCACAAGGACGCAGTGTCCGATGCCTGCAAACAGGCGGTCATGAAGGCCAGACAGGCTCAGGGAGTGGGGCAGAGCCAGAGCCAAAGCGCGGGACCAAGTCAAGACCAGGGAGGGAGTCGCAGTCAGGGACAGTCCGCGCCGAGCGCTGCCGCGCAGCCGGCTTCGGACCACTACTTCCGTATGAAGCGAATGCAGATCGAAGACAAAGGCAACAAGGTGCCCGCGGCGGTGGACGTGATGATCCCAACCACGTGGCAGTTTCAGGGCGGCATCAGCGTGATGGGCGGAATGGGGGGTTGCTTCGCGGACTTGGAATCGGTCTCCATTCACGCGCAGAGCGCAGATGGCTCGATCGTGTTCGAAGGCATGCCCGACTTCACTTTCCAGTATGCCGACGACCCGAATACGGTACGCACGATGACCCAGGAAGGTCAGGCCTTTGCCAAAGGCAATATCAAGCCGTGTCCTGTGATGCCGCCCCAACGCGCCACGGATTTTCTTCAGAAGCAGATCATCCCGAAGTTTCATGCCGACAAACGCGTCGTCTCGGTAGAGACGTATCCCGAGTTCAACCAGCTACTGCGCCAGCGTCTGGGTTTGCCATTGAAGGACACCGGTAACCAGGGCCCGTTGCGTACCGATGCAGCGCGGGCCCGCCTCGAATACGATCACGACGGACACACCTTCGAGGAATGGATTACGGTCGCCGAATGGATGCGCCTCTACCCCGCCGGGCGCGGCAATGTTTACGACTGTCACGCCGTCATGCTGATGTCGTTCAGCGCACCCAAGGGCCAGCTCGATAGCAACGAAAAGCTATTCAAGCTCATGGCCTTCAACATCCGACATGAGCCCCAGTGGGATGCTCGTATCAATTCGATGGTCGCCCAGCTCTACCGGCAGCAGCAGATCGAGGAGGCAAAACGTTCGCAAATAATCGCGCAGTTTCAGCAGCATGTCGCCGACACCGTCAATGAGGTGACCGCCAATTCGATGCGCGGTGCGAATCAAGCGGCTTTCGGCGAGGATCAGATCGTCCGCGGCGTGCAGACATTCCGTAATCCGCAAACCGGCGATACGTTCGAACTCAGCAATCTGCATGACAACGCCTGGTTGAATGCCAACAACGAATACGTCATGAGCGACGATCCCAATTTCAACCCCAATGGGCAGTTGAATGGGAATTGGACCTCGCTGCAGCCGGTGCGGCCGCAGCCTTGAGTTTTGGGGATGGCGCCGCAAAGAGATTTTGAACCCCTGACCCACGCATTACGAGTGCGTTGGCCGCTTGCGCGAGCCATGGCAATCAATAGGTTGGATGCGCCAAGTGTTGTTTATGTGCGTGAAACGCGTTGAAAGACCGCTGATGCTGGTACAAAAGTGGCCACTCTGGCCATCGCGCAAAGTCGCCTGCACGACACGACATCCCTCACCTCAAGACTTGATGCAGGACTACGCCCGATAATCTCAGGGTGAGGCGGAAAGGCTCATAGCAACAGTCGCATGCCGCTGCTCGATTGATGGGCGTTAGAGAAATGGAACAGCGCCGCGAGGCGTTGCGCTTGCTCGAGCATCGACCTCAACGCACATGTTCGCGCGCCGATTGATTCCGGCGCCAAGCTGCCGGCGGCAAGCCATACGCGCGCCGAAATGCGCGACTGAAGGCCGTATCGGTTTGATATCCCACATCTTCCGCAATCCGCGCGAGAGGAGCGTTGCTCCGGCACAGCAGATTGGCGGCAAGCAGCATCCGCCACTGCGTCAGGTACTGCATCGGAGAACTGCCGACCAGGTGCTGGAAACGTTCTGCGAGCACCGACCTCGAAGTTCCGGCGTCTCGCGCTAACTCTTCCAACGTCCACGCATGAGCTGGACGCAAGTGCATCACGTTCAATGCTGGCCCAACAATTCGATCGCCGACGCCGGCGAGCCATCCAGTTCGACCCTCGCTTTGTTCGTTCATATAGAGGCGCAGCACCTCGATGAACAGCACCTCGGCCAGCTTGGCCAAGACGCCGGCACCACCGGGCCGAGGTGAGCGGGCTTCGGCCAGAGCGTAACGAACCGAGGCTTCGAGCCAGATGCCAGCGTTCGATCCACGCACATTGACCCGGAGCAGCGCGGGTAGCCCCGCCAGCAGCATCCCGGCCAGCCGTGCATCGCACGCCAAATAACCGCAGACGAGGCGCGTCGTCGCGCCACCACCGCCGTATACCAGCTGCCGCGGACGGCGCGCCAGCACCTGATCAAGGCGGGCACCGGTCGCAGGCGGCAGCCCTGGCTCAGAGGTCATTCGATGTGCATGCCCCTTAGGAAAGACGACGGCGTCGCCGGCAGTCAGACGTACCGGCGGTTCATTGCCAAGCTCGACATAGCAATCACCCTCCATAATCAGATGGAAGATCACTACTCGCTCGGCACCGGGCTCCAGCAGTGGCGCGGCCGTATCTGCACTAGGGGATTGGTAGCACCAGGGCGCCGTAAACCGAGCGTTGATGAAGATGGCGCCGACCAATCGTACGACCCGAAGGGTTTCAGACAGAGCATCCATCACGCAGCATCCACTTCGATTCGTAAGTCGACTGGCACGGCGTCACGCGCGGCCGCGGATACCGGGGAACAGCGATTACAATCTTCAACCAGTAGCCGTAGGCGTTCCGCAGAAACGCCAGCCGCAGAGATCCGGACCCGAAGCTGAATTTCGTTCGGTCCCGCACCCACCGGCGCGCCCGTGCTATCGGCCATACCAAACAAGCCGCGCAGGTCAGATCGGCTGGTTGCCAGCACCTCGAGCGCCGTTACTGCGATCCCCTCGGCTGCGGCGCCCATCGCAATGCGTGTCGCGAGGCAGGATGCGAGTCCCGCGCGGAACAGCCAACCCGGGGTGACCTCGTTGCCGCTGCCGCCGAGCTCGGTGGGCATATCGGTCGGCATCTGCGTGCCATTGGCATGGCACGCAACAACCCGCAGGCCGTTCTGCAAACGCGCAGTCGCTGGCGCGTCATCATGAATGCCGGTGGCGGGTCGGCGAGCCAAGACCGACTGCACACGCTGCACTGCTGCCGCAATGTCTTCTATCGTCATGGGTGCCCTTGTGCTGACCTTGACGCATCTAATTGTGGGTGGATCGGCGCGCATTTTCCAGTGGTTCGCAGCCCCGCCGCCGGGCAGTGGGACGGATGAGCAGCAATTCCGGACGCTCGGTCAACCACAGGACGCGCTTGCGGCCAAGCCTGGACGATCGGTCAAACACGGCCGACTTGCAGATAGGACGCAGCTCCACTGACGTGCCAGATTTCCGATCCATATTTCCTAGCTGTGGATGAAGCAAAGGGCAAAGAAATGATGGACGCAAGGCTTCAACGGCGGATTCAACGCTATGGATGGGATTTGGCGGCAGTTGATTACGAGTCACTGTGGCAGGTACGGCTGGCCGAAGCCCAATACGCGTTGTTGGCATTGGCGTCGCCTTCGGTGGGTGATCGAGTACTCGATATTGCATGTGGCACTGGACTCGTCACCTTTGAGGCGGCTCGGGCGGTAGGCCCGAGCGGGCAGGTGCTGGGCGTTGATCTATCCGAAAGGATGATCGATGCGGCCGAACGTCGAGCGAGGGAAAAGAAGTTATCGAACTGCAGCTTTTCGCGGATGGACGCAGAGATCTTGGCTTTGCCGGACTCCAGCTTCGACGTCGTGTTGTGCGCCCTCGGGCTCATGTATATGCCAGAACCAGAACAGGCACTGCGGGAGATGCACCGGGTGCTACGTGCAGGCGGTCGCGTATCTCTCGCAGTATGGGGTGAACGATCGAAATGCGGCTGGTCGGCGATCTTTCCGATCGTGGATGACGAGGTGGCCGGCGAAGTCTGCCCGCTATTTTTTCGTCTCGGCGAGCAAGACACTCTCGCGCGCCTTTGCGCCGACGCGAAGTTTGAAGTCGTCGGACACCGCCGCATCACAGCAACGCTAACCTTCGCCGATGCCAAACAAGCTTGCGACGCGGCGTTTGTCGGCGGTCCCGTCGCACTCGCATGGTCGCGCTTCAATGATGAGGTCCGGGCCCGGGTTCGCGCCCGCTACCTGAACGCGATCGAGTCATGGCGGCATGGCCATGGTTACCGAATTCCAGTGGAATTTGTCGTCGCAGCTGCGGTCGCGCCGAGCCCGCGAGGCGCAGCGGATTAGGCGCCGACTACCAAGGGTCGGCAGTCATCATTTAATACACATCGAGGGGAATCATCATGGGAATCGTAGCGGCAGTGTACGGGCTATTTTGTTACGCCGTGTTCTTGGCGTCATTTCTCTATGCGATTGGATTCATCGGAGATCTCGTCGTACCAAAGACGATCGATTCGATTCCCAGCTCCAATATGCCTGAGGCGCTTGCCGTCAATCTCGTTCTGCTTGGTCTCTTCGCCGTGCAGCACAGCGTTATGGCCCGACAGGGCTTCAAGGCCGTCTGGACCCGAATTGTTCCGCGCGCGTTGGAACGGAGCACATACGTGCTGATCTCGAGCCTGTTGCTCGGCCTCATCTGCTGGAAATGGCAGGCTATTCCGACAGTCGTCTGGAACATCTCGTCGCCGGTATTCAAGACGCTCCTACTGGCGCTGTTCGCGTTAGGCTGGCTTATCCTGTTGCTCTCAACTTTCATGATCAATCATTTCGATTTGTTCGGGCTGCGACAGGTGTACCTGCGCCTGCGTGGGCTTGATTACACACCGCTGAGTTTCACCGAACGGGCGCTTTACAAGTTTGTGCGCCACCCTATCTATTTAGGCTTTGTAATCGCATTCTGGGCGACTCCGCACATGTCGGTCGGACACCTCATTTTCTCGATCGCTACCACGGGGTATATATTTATCGGAATTTTTCTCGAGGAACGCGACCTCATGAAATATCACGGAGTGGACTACGGGGCGTACCGCGCGCGGGTTCCAATGCTGTTGCCGACGGGCGCCAAGCGCGGGTGACCGGGGCTGTCTGACGGGTTTTGAGATAGCCACCGCTGTCGTAAGGCTGGTCAACCAAATGCGTAGGGGAACCGGACTACCGCTGGACGGTGCACCCCAAAGATATTGCTGGCATGTCGGACAGCAATCGTGGGCAGCCGTCGCACAGGGGGGCACTCCGGAGGTTTCCGGATCAGCTAAGTTGATCTGCCGCGGAAGTGGGAAACGACATGAACGCGTTTTGGCGATCTGACAAAGCGGGCATCGCTTATGCCCGTTGTCATTTAAAAAAAATGGTGCGCGAAGAGGATTCGAATAAGCGACCTAATATGCTGTTTATAAAGGGGCTTTGAGTCGGTAGAAAACAACTTACCCCTAAAGTTACCCCCAGCACTGGTTGTTGCCCGTATGGCTAGCCGCCCGCACTTGACGGCCCTGGTACTTGCAACATGCCATAATACCGTTGCATGGGGTGCAAGGGGTCGCAAGTTCGAATCTTGTCGCCCCGACCAATACTTACGCGCGGTCTCAGTATGCTCTGTGTCCGCCTCCGTGTCCGCTTTAGCTTGAGTCTTTCGCCTCCCCCTGAGAAATAACGGTGGCTCCCGCACAGGACGACAAATCGACGAGCGATGGAACGCCCATAGACCAGTTTAGGCAGTTGGTCGGAGCGGGGAGTCTGTACGCTTCCGCGACATTTTCAGAGACCGATGTCGAATTTATTGCGCTCGTCATCGGTAATATCGGATTGCAGATCGATCTTTATTGTCCGCGGTGCATGGCCACATCAACTTTTCAACTTCCAGCTGTCAAGACGGACGGGCTGAACGTTTTCGATCCCTACAATCCAGCTGCGCCGACTGGTGTTATTACGAGAGACCCCGTACCTATCTCGAAGATTTCTCACTTGAAGCACATTGCGCGCGCTCTCGAACTCCGATGTGCCCGAAACTCTGTCCATCGGGTCGAATTTATCTTGCGAGTGACGGACAACATCGTGTCGCCGGGCAGTCCTACGGGCAGGGGGCACGGCTCTGGGTCAATGTCGACGCCCCAACCTGCAAAACACAGTTACACATTCATAAAAATTGGCCAGTACCCTCAACACGCGGAGTTGGTCGCAGGGCGCCTGAAGGCTGTATCGAAGATTGCTGAACCGCTCGATATGAAGGAACTTCGCCGTGCGGTCGGTCTTATGTCCCACGACGTTGCTATCGGCGCCTTCGTATATTTGCGTCGAGTGTTTGAGCGAATTATCGCGAGGGCGTGGCATAGCGCCGTTGAGGCCGGGGAGCCGCTGCCCGATGTGATTCGCATGGACGAAAAGATCGCGGCCTTGAAGAATTACCTGCCTGACCTCATCGTAAAAAACGCTAAGGTCTACGGCATTCTGAGTCTTGGGCTACATGAGCTGACCGAAGAAACATGCGCCAGCGCTTATCCAGTGGTTGAGGAGTCAATCATCGCGATGCTCGAAGACGCGCATGCACACATCGAAAAGCAGAAGCGTGACAAAGCTCTCGCTGCCGACCTTGCCAAGCTCTCTGGCGAACTCGGGAAAAAATCTTAGAGCGTACGATCAGGTCGCGCCATGCCATCAGAGACTGAGCCGGTCGAGCAGCGCTGCACTTCACGTCCCAACGGTTCATGCCAGTTTGCGGGAATATTGAAAGTGCGCGAGCACCATGGGCGATTTTACTGTCAGGCTCACGCGCCACTTGAAGCGTCGTGGCGTTGTCGACCAGAAGTTCTTCAAGCCTTAATCGACGAGGGATTGAAACCGGATTGGAAAATCGACTTGACGGCGGTCGTGTTTCCAATCTTTGAGAACAATCATTACCAATTGGGCGGCACGGTCACCGCGAGGCATTGCACTTTTGAGGGTGGCGTTTCTTTGATTGGTGCAAACCTCGATATGTCCGATTCGCAGTGCTTAGGTAGCCTGTGGCTCAACTGCAATGGCGGTAAGGTTATCGCACGTCGCGTTCATTTTTTTGGCGATGTAACAATCCGCTGTGGCAGTGTCGAAGGGCTAGATTTCAGCGACTCGACCGCCGACAGAGAATTTAAACTTGAACATGTCGTCATGGCGACTTCGGGGTTGAAGTTGGACGGAATGAAGCTCGCGGCGGCGCCATCGATTGAATTCAACATTGAAGCTGGATCGGGAATGCCTCAGAACTGGAGCTTCCGTCGCCTATCGTTACGAACGAGTGCGTATGGCAAAGACGCAGAAGGGCGTTTTAGAACAATCAGAAATCGCCTGCACCAAAATCGCGATCGTGAACACGAGGGGATCTTCTATCAATACGAAAAGCGCGCTAAACGGATGAGTCTGCCGTTGGGGCAACCGAGTTCGTGGTTGCCGCGCAGCGTGTCTGCATGCTACGACTGGCTCGCGGGGTATGGGCAGAGCTATGAGCGCGCGTTTGGGTGGTTCATCGGTGTCCAGGCCGTGTTTGTTTTGTTGTATTCAATTATGTCCGGCCGATTTGAATGGTGTGGCACCTTCGACTCGCAAGTCGCGGCATTCACCCTCGCGCAAGTCGTCAAACCGTTCGAGCTTCTATCCGCACGTACACCGACGGGCTGGCCCTACGTAGGCGTCTATATGGGCGGCAGTGGATGGTGGACGATCGCCACTACGGTGGACACCTTGCTCTCGCTAACTTTGGTTGCCCTTTTTCTGCTGGCGCTGCGGTGGCGTTTTCGCAGAGACTGAGGGCGCCCCCGCTTTTTCGACTTCCGCCGCATCCACACCAGCGCATCAATCAGCTCGTCGATCGGTTCGAGTTTCTTGGGCATGGCGTTCACGATGATCGCGCCGTGCCTCAAGGTGCTTTGGTCGGCTGTTCCGCCATCATCTGGAGCACCACTCCCTTCGCGCCATCCGTCACCTGCGTGACGGCCCTGTCGGCCTGAGCGTATGCCTCGGCCGTATTCGGTTCGATCAGCGTATAAAGGGCCTCCTCATCGGTCCTGAACTGCGAAAGATCGTGGCCGCAAGCGGAGACTGCTGCTCCGGACAACTCCGTGGCCGTGAGCGAAGTCTGCAGGTGGCTTGCGGCGTAAACGTGCACGCAAGTCAAGAATGCCGTCTCGGCTGCGTCGGCTTTTCCCATCCACGCCTCGGCGTACTCCACGTGCTGGTTCTGAAGTGCCCGTGCGCTGTCATAGGCTGCCGAAGGGTTCGGCTGAGGTGACACACATCCGCAGAGTACGCCGCACGCCAATAACAGCGCTAACAATAACGTCTTACGCATTTCCTTGGCCTCCCTGCCGACAGTCTATAATACGGACACGATGCAACGCGATGCAATTCCAGCGGAAATAAAAAGGGCCGTGTTAGTGGAAGCGGGGCACCGTTGTGCAATTCCAACCTGCCGAGCCACTACCACAGAAATTGCCCATATAGATCCGTGGGCCGAGACTCAGGATAACTCATTCGAAAACCTGATCGCGCTTTGCCCAAACTGTCACACACGGTTCGATCAAAAGAAGGAGATCGATCGCCCTGCGATGAAGATGTACAAACACAATTTGGGCATTGTGAGCAATCGATATGGTGAATTCGAACGCCGGCTTTTCGAATATCTTGCGAAAACAGGAGAGCGTGTATTTGTGCTGGGACCCGCCGGTGACTTGCTCGTCGCAAACGCAGTGAAGGACGGATTTTTTGAGGACCAACGTATTGTTGGGACCGGACTTCAGGTCATGGGACCAGGCTTTAATAAGAATTTTCCGACGACATTTACGTTCCGTGTGACAGGTGCGGGCCTTGAATTCATAAAACGCTACGCGCAAGGTGCCGACATTGCGTAGTGTGCGTGTCACCATCTTTTTGCGCGCTATCCTCGCGTCGGACCTGATAATCACAAAGGCGCGGCAATGACAAACGGAATTCGCGTGTCGATCGGTCTTGCGGTTTTCGCGTTGGCGGCGTGCGGGACCAATGGCGTGATGGAGATCTCGTCGTCAACCTATTCGGTGTCCGCACAGTATGGATCGATGAACGGCAGTTGGGGGAGAGCACGGCAAGAAGCCGTCGCGCAGGCAAAAGAACTTTGTGCGGCGAAGGGCCAGACTTACACGCTGATAGGCGAGAAACAAACCGGCATTTTCGGAGTAACGCCTCAGCGCTCTACAATCACGTTTAGCTGCGGCGAGGACAAAGCAGTCGTGGCAATCCAATCGATCAACGCGGAGTGCAAAGATCAACTTGGGACGTCCGAGTTAGATCCAATTCGCAACAAAGTTGAACTGTATCGAGATTCTTTGGAAAGCCCTGTTCCCTTTGCCATCGCGACAATCGACGCATTCCCCACGCAAGAAGAGCGCGACGCAATTGCAAAATGGGCAGCTCTCAGAGAGGAGTGCATTAAGCAGGGAAACGCCGCCTCTTCGATGCCACCTGGAGCGACTCCGCTTCAGGTGACAGAGATCCAGCAAGATCGATCTTTTGGTCAGGCTGCCTTGGCGAAGGTAGGCGACCTAATTGTGGCGCTCTACCAGCAGCGGTTAACGTTCGGTGAATTCGCGAGAAAACGATACGAGATCACTCGCGACGCTGCCGAAGCAGAAAGGCAATACCGCCAATCGCTGCAACTTGCCGATCAACAGCAACGAATGCAGGCTCAACAGTTAGCACAACAACAATTTTCGAACAGCCTCGCGGCATGGTCTACCTACATGCAGGCAGTAAATGCGCGGCAGCCTCAGACGGTGCACGTTGACGGAACAATCAGAGTCCAGTGACGCGTGAACTGTGACGAGCTCGCCGCTCAATGGCGAGCTGGATATCTGGCGCGATCGATGAACAATTCGCAAGCATGCCGCGCGCGCGGTATCCTTGCGACAAGGTAGGGGGAGCGAACCATGGATTGGATACACCACGTTCCGGACGCGGTATGGGCGGCAGTTCTGAGCGCCGTAATCGCCTCAAGCATATCGCTGGTGACGATGACGATCAGCAACCGCAATTCGCGCAAGCAGTTGCGCATGCAGCTCGATGACAACTCGCTACAACGAGATCGCGATCGAACGATGACGCTCCGGCGCGATGTTTTTCTGCCGGGAGCGGAAGCGATTGCTCGCATGCAGGCTGCGCTCGCCCAACTAACAAATCTCGATGCGGACGTAGTGCAAATTGGACAACACATTGCCGATAATCTGGGCGCGCTGGCCAAGGTTCATTTGGCTGCAAGCGAATCAACCGTGCGAGCGCTCCTGAGGTATCAGAAAAATTTCATGTCGGCATACAGCGAGATAATCATGATTCGAAGCGCGCTATTGATTACGAAGAGTGGTATTGCCGATCATCAAAAATACATCGACAGAGCAGATGAAGAGATTCAACGCATCGTCCAATTGATGAAGCAGCACAACATCGCTGGCAGTACGGACCAGGCGGCATTTGGTCGATTGGTTGACCAATCAAAAATTGAACAAGATGCTCGCAAAAATCATTCGGAAAAGCAGTCGACACTTCGGCAAAAACTGTTTGCAGGCCAGATGGGACTCGGTGAAAAGCTGGCCGAACTAGCCATCGAATCGTCCGGACTAATCCCGGACGCTCTAATCTCCTGCCGCCAAGAGCTTGAACTGCCGATTGACGCGGTCGAGTACCGAAAACTCTACGAAGAACAACAAGAGGCGGCGCGGGCAATGATGCGCGAGGTAGTGCGTCGGACTCGGGACCTGGTTGCTAGCAGTGCCCAATCCGATGCGAATGCGCCGTCGAAATAGCGGCGACTTGGTGAGCGATTCACCCTATGCAGGTGCGGTCATTAGCGAGTCGATGCGTGAAAC
>Ga0187871_10000292_pt1 | contig 48551 bp, 38 predicted proteins | sample June2016WEW_16_1_FD_132988 | JGI IMG/M metagenome (GOLD analysis project Ga0187871, IMG submission 132988) | Peatland microbial communities from SPRUCE experiment site at the Marcell Experimental Forest, Minnesota, USA - June2016WEW_16_10 | ecosystem: Environmental > Terrestrial > Soil >...
GAATTTGGTCGGGCCGCCGAGATTTGAACTCGGGACCTCTTGCACCCCAAGCAAGCGCGCTAGCCAGGCTGCGCCACGGCCCGAATCTACTATTGTACGTCAAACGGCGCGACGGCGCAGGGCACTCCGGATTCCCGGTGCTTAACTGTTTTGGGGATTCCTGACCGATAGAAATCGCTCCCTGACGGTCGCGGCTCAGATAGGCTTCCGGCGAGGCCTGATGGAACGGAGCGAGACCGCCCACAAGGGCGGTCGCAGAGTAGCAAAGCTGCTCAATCAACGCGCGTATTACCCAGCCGGGACCGTCAGAGCGGTTTCCCCAAAACTGTTAATCGCTCCCGATTCCCCGCAGGCACACTGTATCGTCAGAGCCACGCACGGATTCCGCGTAGGCCCGTCCTTTATTGATAGTTTCGATTTGGCACCGCAAATGCGGAAAGCGCCGCGCATGCGCCTGCCGCGCGTTGAAATTGGGTCTTGCCTTGAATTGCCGCCAGCTACCGCCGGCGTACGAAGTTGGTTTCCGGTCCGTGGAAAGTGGGAAAGGTTTTGGAGATGTGATCGTGCCAAGCCAGGCTCTCCTCGTCCAGCAGGGCCCACAGTAATCCGAGGCCGCCCGCACAATAGCCCAGGCAAGCGCCCAGGTAGCGCAGCCAGCGCGACATGCTGTCCGGCGGGTAGCCGTCGAAATTGATAAGGGTCAAACGGAGAGCGCGCATGCCGGGAGTCTGGCCGCCCGCGCATACCCACACGAATCCATAGAACATGGCGATCAATAAAGCGGCGCCGCTCATCACCAGGATCACCGGTTTGCTGGCAGGGAAGGAGCCACCTAGAATATGGAAGACCGCAAAAAAGATTCCGTACGCAATCAGGATCATGCTGCCGTCGATCGCTGCCGCGGAGGCCCGGTGCATCGGCGTAGCGACGGGAGCGTCGCAATCGATGACGGCTTCCACGGTGGTGCTCAGCTTGCGTGGCGCCGCTGGGGCCGGCTGCAGGAATTCAAGCGACGGCTGGGCGTCGTTGGCCGCGGCAGGGCGTCGGGTCATACGGGTGGAGGTGCGGGTCACCGTTTTGTGTTTCGCGGGCGCCGGCGGTTCGAAGACGCCATCGAACGGGATCACCTTGCCGCTCGGCCGATCCTGGAACAGCATAGCCTGGCGCGGAGCGGTGAAGGACGGCCCGGGCTGCGCGAAATTGGGCGCAACACTTGGCGCGAGGTGGGGCGCAGGCGGCGGTTCGCTGTGCGCGGGCCGTGGCGCGGCGGCCAAAGCGCCCGCCGTGGCCGTGGCATAGATATCATATTGCGGCCGCCCGCAACGGCGGCAGCGCCTCTCGTCGTCTAAATTCAGGTAACGGCAATAGCTGCAGGTCATGTCGATCCGTCAATGGTGCAAAGGAAGGCCCCCATGTGGTACGTTTGCCGATTGAGCCCTCTCGCGTGCACACGCCCTCACAATCTAGGTAACATAATCGGCGTTATTTGTCACGAACTTTCTTCGAGTATTACGTACAGTTCCATCCTTGCCCCATTGGTGGCGCTGGTTTTGGGCGTGTCGGCTGTCGGTCAGGTTCCGCCGACCTCGGTGCTGGTTCCGCCGCCCACCGGCGCCCCTGTGGCGCAACCCAATAAACACATTTATAAGGCGCGCCCCAACGCGCCGCCGGTCGGCGAATGGGACACTAACGCCGTCAGCCAAACTACCGAAGGCAAGATCTACCATCTGCGCGGACACGCCGAGATGGAGAACGTCGCCATGCTTTTCCGCGCCGACGAGATCGATTACAACGAAGACACCGGCGACGTGCAGGCACGCGGAAATGTCTACTTCGAGCAGTTCGAGCGCAACGAGAAAATCTGGGCCGACCACTTGGATTACAACACCAAGACCGAGAACGGTAAGTTCTACGACGTGCGCGGTACCACCGCCCCGCGCATCGACACCCGCCCCGGCATGCTCACCAGCCTCAATCCGTACTATTTCCAGGGCAAGTGGGCCGAGCGCGTCGAGGGCCACTATATTCTGTACAATGGATTCCTCACCAATTGCCGAGTCCCAAATCCCTGGTGGCGGCTGAAAGGGCCGCGCTTCAACGTCGTACCGCAGGAATCGGCCCGGGCGTACCGTTCGGTTTTCCTCTTGCGCAAGTTTCCGCTGTTCTTCACGCCGTTCTTCTATAAGTCGCTCGAAAAAGTGCCGCGGCGCACGGGCCTACTGATGCCCAACATCGGGCATAGCTCTACGCGCGGCTTCATGCTGGGCGCCGGCGTCTTCTGGGCCATCAATCGCAGTTACGACGCCACTTACCACGTCCAGGATTATACGGCGCGCGGGTTCGCGCATCACCTGGAATTGCGCGGCAAGCCCACCGACAAATCGGATTTCGACGCCATCCTTTTCGGCGTACAGGATCGCGGCTTGGCGAACCCCTACGGCCCGCCCATCAAACAAGGCGGCTATACCTTCTCGGTGGCGGGTAAGGCCGACCTGGGAGACGGCTGGACCGCCCGCGGAGCCATCAACTACCTCAGCTCTTATACCTTCCGGCAGGCTTTTTCCGACTCGTTTAACGAAGCCGTCTTCAGCGAAGTGAGCTCGGTGGCGTTCCTGAACAAAGACTGGTCTACTTACACCCTCGACACGGTTGTCGAACGCAAGCAGGACTTTACCACCTTGGAGATTAACGGAGCCACCAATGCGGTGGTCGTCAAAAAACTGCCGGAAGTGGACCTCTCCAGCCGCGACCGTCAATTATCCCCCGATCTGCCGGTATGGTACTCATTCAATTCCAGCGCCGGTCTGCTGTCGCGCAGCGAGCCGGATTTCTACTGCGCCGGCGTCCAGCCGGGAGCGCAAGGGACTACCACCTCCTGCCCCCCCAACTACAACACCCCGCCGGCCTTAGTGGACCGTTTTGGCACCAGCCTGCTCAATAGCCGCATGGACTTCGCGCCCCAGATTACCGCGGCGCTGCACTTGGGAGCCTTCCACCTGATCCCCAGCTTTACGGTGGACGAGACTTTCTATGGTGAGACCCAGGGTCCCTCTCAGGCTCCGTATCAGGACGACTTTCAGCGCGTACTTCCATCCGACTTTCTGCGCAGCGCCCGTGAGTTTAAGCTGGACCTGGTGGCGCCGTCCTTCGCGCGCGTGTTCAATCATAAGAGCTGGCTGGGGGACAAACTAAAGCACGTGATAGAGCCGCGCGCCACTTATGAGTACGTTACGGGCATCGGACAGGATTTCAATAAGATCATCCGTTTCGACGAGACCGATCTGCTTTCAAACACCAACCAGGTTACTTTCTCGTTGACCAACCGTTTGTATGCCAAACGCGGCGACGACGTGTCGGAGGTTTTCAGTTGGCAAGTGTCGCAGGCGCGATACTTCGATCCGACTTTCGGCGGTGTACTCGTCCCGGGACTGGACCAGCGCATGGTGCTGCTCAGCCAGCTCGATTTGACGCCCTTCACCTTTCTGGATGGCCCGCGCACGTATTCGCCGGTGGTATCGGCGCTGCGCGCCCAGCCGTTTTGGAATATTGCCTTCGAATGGCGGACGGATTACGATCCGGCGCGCCACGGCATCGTGGCCTCCATGGCCAGCGCCGACTGGCGGAAGGGCGCGTATTTCATTTCGGTGGGGCATAACGAGGTGAAGACCGATTCATACCTGCTGCCCAGCGAGGATCAGATCCGCGCCAGCTTCGGAGTCGGCAACTCGACGCGGCGGGGTTGGAACGCGGCGTTCGTAGCTGTTTACGATTACAAGGTTGGCGTGCTCGACTACGCCATTCTGCAGGCTACTTACAACACCGACTGCTGTGGGTTCAGCGTACAGCTTGTGCGCTTCGATTTCGGTACGCGGGATGAGACCCAGTACCGGTTTGCCTTCGCCGTGGCGAATCTGGGTTCGTTTGGAACGTTGAAACGCCAGGAGCGCTTGTTCTAATAGGACAATGGTGGGGCAGGACTCCAGTCCTGCGGGGGTTCTCTAGAACCCGCTCCTGGCGAGCATAGCTCGCCCTCGGGCGGGTCTGGAGACCCGCCGCAGGCGTAGACGCCTGCCCCACGAGATCATCCCGGTTTGCCAAGTTCGTGCAGCGCGCTCTCATAGTAAGCCCCACCCGCCGCCCCTGTACCTTTATGCCTTTCGATGAAGCCGATCAGGCGCCGCCGAAGCTCCTCCGCCTCGGGAAACGCCTGTGCGGTCCAGAAGCGTCTGGAGGGATCGAAGTACCCAATCCGGGCAAGGAACGCCACGCCGAAGTACTCCCGCTCCTCAATGGATGCGTCGTCGGTGCTTGGCCGAAACGATCCATCCGGCAAAACTGAATCCTTCAGGCACCACTGCAGCATCTTCCCGATTTCAATCGAAGCCGCGCGCCTCTGGGCTTCGTCCAGGTGCGGCCAGGCATAGCCGAACAGCACCACCACATCCATGTCGTGATGGTTGGCGTATCGCCCGTTTTCAAGCCAGCCGATCGGGTATTCCAGGTCTTTCAGCCGAAGCAGCGTGTCTCCCACCTTGTCCAGATCCGGCACGTCCCCTTGAAGATAGCGCACGACGTGAAACGTAATGCTGAGATCGTCGACAACCTCAACTTGTCCTTCCCGCAAATAGCGTTCCCCCCACCACCCGGTTTGCGGATTGCGAAGTTGGTTCAGCACCAGGTCGAGAAGCGTCCGCTTCAGGTCCGGGTGCCATGGGTAGCCGTCTGGCCGGTCATGCAGGATCAGCCGGATCAGGCTGGAAAGCGATTCATTCAACTCGCGCCTGTGGCTCACGCCCGTATGGGCTACGTCTGAAATGGAGAGCGACTTCATATAATTCGCCAGTTTATCCGGCGAATTCACCCGGTCGAGGAGAGGAATCTTGGCTCCGCCCTCGCCGTTTGCGAAATGGCCATCATAGGATGCATCGAGTTTGAAGAACCAGGCATTCGAACAGCGGCCCCAACTGCCGTCGCCGGGATCTTGTTGCCTGGCCCGCGACTCTTGCTCGGGATGTGCCAGGCTCGACCGCAGATCGGCCAGCCGGGCGTCAATCGGGTCCACGTCGGCGGTATTTCCTATCAGCCAGCGCAATTCCGTGAGAATCTGGTGCGAGCAGGACGCGTCGCGTCCCTGGGCTTCGCGATCGAACACCTGACGCTCGAGCGCGTGCAGCGCTTGCATCCGCGCGGGCATCAACAGGCCGTAGCGGGGATTGTATATTGTCATTTCACGGCGCACTTGCGCGCTATTATGCAGGTCGCTGGCAGGGATATCGCCGGCGCCGAGGCCCATAGGCGCGGCGAGGAAAATCGCCAGCGGGCGCAGGTTCAAGGGGAACCGAAAGGATGACATCCTGGTTGAATTATCGCGCAAGCCTCCGCTCGCCCTGATTCCGCACCACCGGCGAACAGCACCGTCCCGCAAATGGACAGCCGCGCGGCACGCGACGTTGACGCTATTGCGCTTTTCCGCAGAAGGGCGCGTGCATCTATACCCTTCTATGCGCACCTGTATCCAGGATCTCCGCTATGGCCTGCGTTTACTGGCGCGCAGTCCCGGCTTCACCGGCATCGCGCTGCTGACTCTTACCCTGGGCATCGGCGCCACGGACGCGATCTTCAGCGTGGTGGACGCCGTGCTCCTGTGCGCGCTGCCTTATCGCGACCCGCAGCGGCTGGTCTCGGTTTTCGAAGACATCGGCAAAAGCGGGTTCCCGCGCAACACACCGGCTCCGGGAAATTACGCCGGCTGGAAGGCGCAGACGCAGACGCCGCTGTCGCTATATTTGGCACGGTCGCGCTCGCGGCTTGCTACTACCCGGCGCGGCGCGCGGCGCGCGTGGACCCTATGTTCACGCTGCGGTATGAGTAGGCTAAGCCGAGCAACAGCGCGTCCGCTGTAGGTATCCACGAACCGGGCTCCGGAACCGCCGCCGTGCCAAATACCTCAAGGGCTTCGACGATGTTCGTATTCGCATCTCGCGTAAGGTCGGTGAGGCTTGGACCGCTTACATTGGGTCCCTCAACGCCGTGCACGTTCTCCGCCCAGAATGCCGTTGTCGTGGGCCCGCCCGCCTCGACCACCCAATATGCCTGACCGGCCATCAGCTCCGGGTGGGTAACTGAGTCGATCGTGACCATCCCAGTGGCTGGGTCGGTCGATAACTCATTGTCCAGCGTGAATGACTCCAGTACCTGATCGGGAAGGCCTCCCAGGCTCGTCATCAAGTACACATCCAGCACGTTGGGGCCGGAAAACAAACTGACCGCCAGTTCCGTACTCTGGAAGATGTAGTTCTGGTCCGCCTTGAAGCCGATGCCCACATAGTTGAAGACCCCCAAAAAGGGCACCACACCAATCGCGATCCCGGGACCGAAGGTGTCACCCGGCGCAATGTTGGTGTAAACGATGGTGCTGGCCCGGCCGGGCACAGCGCTGGCCATCGCGCACGCGACGGCCAAAACGGTGACGGTGACCTGACGAAGATGTTTCATCGCGGTCCTCCTGTTGGATTTAGTCTATAACAGAAAGAAGCCGTGTCTTAGTCAAACGACTAACATACAATCGCCATAGGAATAAAACCGGTACCGGTACTCTACCGCGTGCCGGTAAGCGGCCAAAGTCAGATCCCGGCCGGCAAAAGCGCACACCAGCAGCAATAAGCTGGTGCGCGGCAGATGGAAATTGGTGAGCATCGCGCCCGTGGCGTGAAACTCGAAACCCGGATAGATGAATAGGTCCGTTTCGCCGGCGGTCTCCCGCAGGCCGCCACTGCGCATTGCGCTTTCGATGGTACGCACGCTGGTGGTGCCCACGGCCACCAGACGCTGGGCGGCGCGCATGCGCGCGGCGTCATCCGCAGCGATGCGGTAACGCTCGCTATGCAACCGGTGTTCCGCCACGCGCTCGGTGTGTATTGGCTGGAAGGTTCCCAGGCCCACGTGCAGGGTCACAAAAGCGATGTCCGCGCCGCGCGCACGGCAGGCATCCAGCACTTCCGGCGTGAAATGCAGACCGGCCGTGGGAGCGGCCGCCGAACCCTTCTCGCGCGCGAACACGGTCTGATACCTTTCGCGGTCGGCGGCGTCATCCGCCCGCTTGATGTAGGGGGGCAGCGGCACGTGCCCGAGTTTCTCGAACCGCTCGTAAAGATCGCCCTCGGCGGCAAAGCGCAGCGTGCGTTCCCCGAACTCGCGGCGGGCGATCACTTCCGCCTCCAAGCCGTCCGCGAACCGCACCCTTTCGCCGACGCGCATCTTCTTACCGGGATGCACCAGCGCCTCCCATTCCCTGGCCGCGGCGTCGACGGGCCCCAGCAGCAATACCTCCACTTCGCCGGTAAGATACTCGCGCCGCGCCGGGTTCCCCTTGCCGACGGGCAGCGCGTGCACGCCCGCGCGATGTCCGAAAAGGCGGGCCGGAAATACGCGCGAATCGTTCAGCACCAGGCAGTCGCCCGCGCCCAGAAAAGCGGGCAGGTCGCGGAACTGCCGGTCTTCCCACGATCCGCGCGCGCGATCCACCACCAGCATGCGGGAAGCGGCGCGATCCGCCAGCGGCGTCTGCGCGATCGACTCCTGGGGCAGCTTGTAATCGAATTCGGCGAAGCTGGCTGCCATTCTGTTTCCGGATTCCTCTGTTTCACTGTATCTGAAACAGTGTGCCCTGCTCTTCGCCTTCCCACAACTCAGGACGATATTCGACCGGCGCCGAAGCCAGGCCGTACCGCTCGCGAATACGCCCGACGCGCTCGCGCAAGCGGGCTTTGTATCCGGGCCCCAGGTAAGCGCTGTTGGCGTAAAGCTTCCGGTATTCGCCAACCAGCTTTGGAAAACGTTTCTCCAGAAACGGGAAGAAAATCTTCTGTGCGCAAGGCATCAGGAACAGCGGCCCGCCGCCGAAATACTGTGCGCCCGCCCGGCCGGCGGCGGCGGCCAGAGCGTCCAGACTTTCTTCGGAGTCGGTGATCATGGGGAGGATAGGATTGGGGAAAACGCCGGCGGTCAGTCCGGCTTTCGTGAGCGCGCGAACGGCCGCCAGGCGCAGGTCCGGACGCGGCGCGCGCGGCTCCATCAGTCGCGCCAGGCGGCGGTTGAGCGTGGTCACGGTGACGTTGATGGACAGCACGTTGCGGCGCGCGACTTCGCGCAGCAAGTCGATGTCGCGCGCCACCAGATCCGACTTGGTGGTGATGGACAAGCGGCGGCCTTTCTCCTCCGCAAAAATCTCGAGGATGGCGCGGGTACGCGCGAAGCGCCGCTCGGCGGGCTGATACGGATCGGTGGCCGTGCCGATGGCGATGTGGTCCGCGCGATCCAGTTTGCGCAATTCCCGGCGCAGGATCTCCGGGGCGGCCGCCTTGGCGTAGATCTTGGACTCGAAGTCGCGCCCGTCTGCCATCCCCATGAACTCGTGCGTGTAGCGCGCGAAGCAATAGTGGCAGCCGAACTCGCAGCCGCGGTAGGGGTTGATGGTCCACTGAAAGGGCATGTTGGGCTTGGTGCGATTGAGGATGCTCCGCGCGCCGATTTCGAAGTACTCGACTTGCGACTTGGCCTCCAGCAGATCGCTTTGGGCAGCCATTTTGGCGATGCCAATTAATTCGGGCATGCCTCCTAGTTTCGCTTTTTATTCGCCTACTTGCAAGCCGGTGGCCCTGCGTACTTTGTGGGCGTTGGCCTTTAGCTCGCCTTTAGCTCCCCGCAATCCGTCCCAGCCACGCGTCCGCGATCGGCCGGGCCTTCGACGGAAAACGATGCCCGCCCTCGAGCATGTGGAACTCGACGTCGGCCGCGCGCGACCGCAGGCGCTCCGCGTAGCGTTCGGTGACCTCCGGCTTGTAGAACTCGTCCTCCCTCCGCGCGATATGCAGAACGGCCGCCGTAACCGTTTTGTAAGGACCCTCCTCCCAGTTGCGCGGAATGCCCCCGCAGATGCCGATCACGCCGCGGATTTCGTCCGGATGCGTGGCTGCGAACCGGTAGTTCATGCCCACCGGTTGGGAAAAGCCGGCCAGTATGCGCCGGGAGGCCGGGATGCCGTATTGGCGTCCGGCTTCGTTCAGGACATGCAGCAGCATGTCGTGGTGCAGGCGCACGGAAGAATCCGGGTGCTTATGCGTGGCCCAGCCGTAACCCACCTCGTTCGATCCCATGCCCAGGTAGAACTGGTTGGGTCCCTGGACGGCCGCAATCGCATGCCGCGGGCCCATCATGGCCGCCGTCAGGCGCAGCATCACCTCGGGATTGGCGCTAAAGCCGTGCAGGGCCGCCACCAGCATGGTGCGGCCGTCGACCACGTCGGGCGCGTGCACCAGGTATCGGCAATCCAGACGGGCCGTGAAGCTGCAATGGCGGGTATTTTCGAGGGTCATAATGGTTGGGATTCGGGCTTGCGGAATTAATGAAAACTTCAACTTGATTTCCGCAGATTTGAGGTTATCATAAGCTCTATCGGTCATGAGCGCCGCGGGTTCGCCAAGCTTGCGAATCGGCTGAGACAGCCTCATCGGCCGGCAACGGGGCAGGTATCGGAAGGGAAATCGGAATGGCCCGGAATGGGCCTCCAGTGCGCCGTTCAGGCGTGGCAGTGGAAGTGTGGCCAATGGAGGACATCAGATGAATTCACCGACGCGTTACATCAAGCAGACCATCTTTTTCGTTTTCGCCGCGGGCTTTGTGGTGTGCTCGCCCGCTTTTGCGCAGGATGTTCTGGGGGGCATCACCGGCACCGTAAAGGACGCTACCGGCGCAGCCGTGCCCGACGCCACCGTGAAGGCGCGGAACATCGGCACCAACCTCGAAGTGGTCCAGCACTCCCAAACCAACGGATCCTATTCCGTGCAGAACATCCCGGCCGGCAACTACCAAGTGACCTTCACCAAGGAAGGCTTCGAAACCGAAACGCACACTCAGGTTGTGGTCAACGCGAACCGCACCACCACGGTGGATGGCGACCTGAAGGTCGGCACCGTCTCCACCACGGTGGAGGTGACCTCCACGCCGCTCATGAACCAGGTGGACACCACCAACGGCTACGTGGTCGATCAATTGACGATTCAAGAGACGCCGCTGGGGACGGGCAGCTTCACCCAGTTGGCGATCCTGAGTCCGGGCGTACACGCGGATTTCCTGGGTGGCGCCGGCAGCAACAGCGGGCTCGGCAACCAGGCGATCTTCGCCAACGGAAACCGGGACACCAGCAACAGCTTCTCCCTGAACGGCGTGGACACCAATAATCTTTTTAATGGCAATTCCACCAGCCAGGTGGGCGAGAACCGGTTCGTACTGAACATCGGTGAAAATTTCGGCGCCGGCGGCGCGATTCAGACCAGCACTTCGGTGTACGGCGCCATCGGTCAGGCGCTGCCCACGCCGCCGGTGGAAACCATTCAGGAAGTCTCGGTGAACGCGGCGATGTACGATGCCACGCAGGGCGCGCATAGCGGTGCGCACGTCAGCGTGATCACCAAGTCGGGCACGAATCAGATGCACGGCATGCTTTACGAGGATTTCCAGAACAGCGTGTGGAACGCCGCACCGTTCTTCTACAACAGCTCCCCGGCCATCACCACCAAGGACCCCTTCCTGGCCCGCAACCAATTTGGCGTGAACCTGGGCGGACCCATCAAGAAGAACAAGCTGTTCTATTTCGTGGCTTACCAGGGCGTACGCCTGGCGGATGCGTCGGATGCCACCAAAGACGTGAGCGTACCCATTGGATTGACCAGCGACCGCAGCGCGCAAGGCATCGTGAACGCCATTCAAACCAGCTACGGCAAGACCATCACCACCTCGCAAGTCAGTCCCGTGGCGCTCGCTATGCTGCAGGCCACGCTGCCCGGCGGGCAATATCTGTTCCCCAGCGCGCAGATCACGAATAAGACCACGGCGGACTCGCTGGGCTATGACGCAGTGGTACAGGGGGCTAACGCCCAGTCCAGCGTCAATCAGGGCATCGCCAACGTGGATTACAACGTGAACGACATGGATCGCCTGACAGTGAAGTATTACTATCAGAACAATCCCACCACCAACCCCTTCGGGGCCGTAGGCGCGCTGCTGGGCTTTCCGCAACAACTTCAAGCCGGTAGCCAGGTAGGGGCGGTCAACAACACGGTGATTCTGAGCCCCAGCCTGACGTGGCAGCAGCATGCCGGATTCACGCGCCTGCAAGCCTATTCGCAGACCCAACAGGAATTCTCGCCGAACACTTTTGGGATGAGCCTGTTGGGCGCCACCAGTTTTCCCCAAATCGAGATCAGCGATGCGCTCAGCAGCAACACCCTGGAATTCGGCCCCAGCGTCAGTTTTGGCAATGCGGGCATGTATCAGAATCAGTGGGAATTGGGGTCTTCGCTCAATTGGGTGAAGGGGCGCCACACCATCTCCATAGGCGGCACTTGGGCGCACACGCAGCTCAATATCATCAACAACAACACCGAATCCGACACACTCGACTTCAAGAGTTTCACGAATTTCGTGGAAGGCGCCGTCCGCACCGGCAGTTACTCCGTCGCATTTCCCGACGCCAACGCCAGCCGCTACTACCGTTCGGACACCGCGGGCGTCTACGTGAACGATAACTACAAAGTGGCAAGCAACCTGTCGCTGACCCTGGGACTGCGTTGGGACTTCGATGGCCCCCTTTCGGAGGAATACGGAAGGCTGGCGACCTTCAATCCGAGCCTGTACGCCTATAACGCATCGAGCGACACGATCACCAATTCCGGACTCGAAGTCGCCGCAAACAATTCCTCGTTCGGCACTGCCGGCGCGAACGACACGCTAACGAATCGGCACCAATGGGGTCTTGCGCCCCGCATCGGCTTGGCATGGACGCCTAAGCCCAAGCTGACGGTACGCACCGGCTTCGGCATGTACTACGACCGCGGCGAGCTGTTCAGCGAATTCTCTCCCAGCGCCGGCTTCGGATTCAACGGACCCTTGGGCGTGACGCTGGAGCAGCCCTTTGTTACGGCTGTGTTCGCAAGCGGTAAGCCGACCCTGCAGGCGCCATTTGGGACTGCGGCCCCCCCGCCGCCACCGCAAAGCCCCGCGGCGTTTCAGGCTCTGCTGCCGAACCTCAACGACACTCTGAATGGCAACTATCCAACGGGCAACTTGTTTGGGCCGTTCCTGATAGGCGGCTACGATGCGAACAACAAGTTGCCTTACACGGTCAATTGGACATTCGACATTCAGTATCAGGCGTCCAATAACTGGCTGTTCAGCGCCGGATATGTGGGCAACCACGGCGTACACGAAGTATTGCCGATTCCGTTCAACCAGCCGGGGATCGCCACTCCGCAAAATCCGATCAACGGGCAGACCTCTTCGTATGGCGGCTTAAGTCCGGGCAGTAACTGCAATAATGGGACACTGGATAACGAACCCTATTGCCCAGGGCCGGAATATGCCGGGAACGCGCCGGGCCGCGTGCCGTATATCGGCTACGACATGAACTCCGTTTTGTACGAGGCCGAGGGCATCTCAAATTATAATGCGCTGCAGCTTCAGGCACGCAAGCGTTTGGCGAATGGGCTGCAGTTCACCGCGTCCTACACGTGGTCGCATGCGCTTGACGAGCAGAGCGGCCTGGGCCTGTTCTTCACCGGCAACAATCCGCTGGCTCCGAGATCGAACTATGCGTCCGCGGACTTCGATCAGACGCATGTCTTTCTGATCAACTACAGTTACACTCTGCCGAAGATCACATCGGATCGTTCGTTGGGCTATCTGGTGAACGGATGGACCATCGGCGGACAGACGGTGGCGCAGAGCGGCCAGCCTTACAGCGTCTATGACTACTCGGGGTCGGTCGCCGGCCAATATTACGGATCGAGCGATTACATCACGAACCCGATCGTGCCGTTGCTGCCCGGCGTGACCGCGAAGCAGGCGGAGCTTCAGGGCACTACCGGTATCAACGCGAATAACCCGGTGCTCAATGCCGCCGATTTCGGGCCGCAATTCGTAGCTCCCGGGACGTACGGCGTCCCTCCGTGCGATGCGTCCGGATGCGATATCTATGAATCGCTTTACGGCAGTTCGGGCCGCAACCTGTTCCGCGCGCCGTTCCAGGTGCGTTTCGATATGACCATCGGCAAAGAGTTCCTCTTTGGCGAGCGATATCGTTTGCGCTTCAACTTCGACGCGTTCAATCTCTTCAATCACCCCGACTTCGACGCGCCCAACAACGATGTCGATTTCTTCCCTTATTACGAGGGGCCGCCCCAGATTCCGCCGAATGGCAGTCTCGGCTATATCCAGCATACGATCGGCAGTTCGCGCTTCCTGCAAGCGTCGCTGCACCTTTCGTTCTAGTTCATCGTAAGGCAGTTCGGTTGCACCGTGGGGCGGCCAATCTTGGCCGCAGCCGCCTTTCGGGCGGCTCCTGCTTTCACGGCGCGCCTCCTCGTGGTCGCAAAGGCCGGCTGAAAGCCGGCTGCGGGCAGGATTGCCCGCCCCACAAACCCATACTCACTGATCAGCCAGCGCGGATACTAGCGTACCTGGCGCACGATCCAACCCGCCGCCGCGCGCAGGCTAGCGACACGCGCGTCGGGCATGTGGTCGGGCACTCGCTCGCGGTAGCCGCGGTCGATCCAGACGGTGCGGCATCCCGCGGCCGCGCCGGCGTCGATGTCGCGCCAGCGGTCGCCGACCATGAAACTTTGGGCGAGATCGATCGCATGCGTGGCGGCGGCTTCGAGCAGCATGCCGGGCTGAGGTTTGCGGCAGGCGCAGGCATCCCGGTCGTCGTGATAACAGACCAAGCAGGCGTCCAGCGGAAGAGCCGCACGCAGGGTGGCGTGCATGGCTTCGACGTCCTCGCGGCGGGTGACGCCGCGCGCCACATCCGGCTGGTTCGTCACCAGCACCAACAGGAAGCCGGCGGCCTGCAATCGCGCGAGGGCCGCCGGCGCCCCCGGATCGATCTCCATTTCGGCGGGAGTGACGGGCGCGTACGCCTGGCCATCGCGGACCAGCGCGCGCGTGAGCACGCCGTCGCGATCCAGGAACACGGCCCGGTTCATCGCAACGATTCCCAGCGCGTTTCGGCGGCTTTCAACGCGGGATGCGAGACTAACAGGTGCCAGACGACCGCCTGGAAGGCTTCGGCGTGCGGCGTGATGTGCGACGGATTCACCGCCGGCACGATCACGCAAGCATCCGCCACTTGCGCGGTGTAGCCATCGGCACGGCCCACGATGCCGCCAATGGACGCGCCCACTGACTTCGCGTATTGGAGAGCCGAAACCAGATTCGGGCTGACGTGTTTTTCGAGATTGCCGCCCCCCACCGAAAACACGAGTACGCAATCGTCGGCGCGCAGGCGGCTGACGCGCAGCCACGCGTCGAATACCGAGGCCCAGCCTTCGTCGTTGGTGCGGGCGGTCAACTCGGCAATGTTGTCGGTGGGGCAGTAGGCTTCCATGCCGCAGATTTTGCGAAAATCGTTGACCGCGTGCGAGGCATTGGCGGCGCTGCCGCCTACGCCGAGGATGAACAGGCGTCCGCCCCGCGCGCGGGTGGCGGCCAGCAGTTGCGCCAGGCTTTCGATGGCCGCAGCGTCCAGGCGGCGCAGGACCTCGGCGGATTCGGCGATGTATTGTTCGGCGAAGCTCATATGGGGCAGGACTCCAGTCCTGCGGCCGGCATCCACGCCGGCCCGGAGCGGGTCTGGAGACCCGCCGCAGGCGTAGACGCCTGCCCCACTATCCTCCCTCCAGGTGGTGGGACAGCTCGGCGATCCCGGCGAACGAGCCGATTTCGTAGAAACGGTCGTGTACTTCGCACGCGGCCAGTTCATTGCGGCGCAGCAGGTCGCCATACACGTCGGCCAGGTCCGCTTGCTGCGTGCCCTCGAAAGCTTCGCGGCCGAAGACGCCCAAACCGTAATCGATATGCTGCATGCGAGCCGTCCTGTTCTTCTTATCGTAGGCCAATATGCGGCCCTCGGCGAACTCCACGTTGCTCGAATCCCAGCGGCCTTCGTTGCGATACACGGTCATCAGGCCGGGGCGGCCTGCCGTGTGGAATGCCTCGGCGACTTCGCGATACGAGCAGGGCAGGTAGGAATCGCCATAAACCACGAAGAACGCGTCGCCCAGCAGCGGCAAGGCGTGGCGCACTGCGCCGGCGGTTCCCAGCAGCGCGGGACCGTCGCACGAGTAGTCGATCGCCAGGCCGAATTGCGAGCCATCGCCCGCATATTCGCGGATGCGCTCACCGAGCTGCCCGATGCACAGCGCCACGCGTTCGATGCCGCGCGCCCGCAGCAAGCGCAACTGGTGCGCCAGGAACGGCTCACCGTCGATTTCGACCAGCGCTTTTGGAATGCGTTCGGTCAACGGATAGAGGCGCGTACCCATCCCGCCCGCCAGAATCGCCACCGGCGGCATTGCGTTCACAATTGCGCTCATGATTGCGCCAGCACCGTGGTGCCCTGGAAATCGAAGCGCACCCGCACTTCGCGCAATCCCGCGCCGCGCATGGCATGCCTTAGGCGCGTCTTGTCTTCGGTATAGAACATCAGGAATCCGCCGCCGCCCGCTCCAATCAACTTGCCGCCCAATGCGCCGTTGCGCCGCGCCAACTCGTAGTATTCGTCGATGTGCGCATTCGTCATGGAACCCGAGCGCGTTTTCTTGTGCTCCCAGTGCAGGTGCATCAACTCCGCGAAGCGGCGCAGATCGCCGGCCTCCAGCGCCGTTTTGCTCTCGCCGCCGAGCTGCTTCACCACGTGCAATTGCGAAATCATATCGGCATCGTGCCGGCGCGTGCGCGTGTCCTGTTCTTCGAGGATCGCCGAAGCGGAGCGCGTGAAGCCGGTGAAGAACAGCAACAGGTTGTCTTCCAGGTTGGCCAGCGTTTCGCTTTCGAGTTGCAAGGGCGCCACCTCCACGCGGCCGTCCGGCAGGAACTGGAAACAGGTGATGCCGCCGAACGAGGCGATGTACTGATCCTGTTTGCCCACGGGCTCGTGCAGCAGGTCGATTTCGATGCGGCAGGCCTGCTCGGCAAGATCCTGGCGCGGAATCGGGTTCCTCTTCCAGGCGTGCAGCGCGCGCAGCAGCGCCACCGTGAAACTGCCGGAAGACCCCAGGCCCGTGCCTGCTGGAATGTCCGACATGCTCACGATTTCCAAATACGGCTGCGGGCCCACGTCCACCAGGCGCAGGGCTTCGCGCACGATGGGGTGCTTCACCTGATCCACCCGTTCCACCATTTCCATTTGCGAATACTTGATGAGCAATTCCTGGCTGAACGTCTCGTGCAGCGTGATGTAGACGTATTTATCGATAGCTGCCGAGATGACGAAGCCGGTGTGCTCCCGATAGTACGAGGGCAGGTCGGTGCCGCCGCCTCCGAGCGAGATACGTAACGGGGCGCGGGTGATGATCATCGGCCGTTCTCCTGGTATACGCGCTCAACCACGCGCAATGCCGCCTGGGCGTCTGCGATGCCCGGCCGCGGTTGGCGCCGCAAGCGGATATCTTCCAGGAACTCGGCGAATTCGATTTCCCAGGAATTGTCGGTCATGGGGAACTCCCAGGCGGTAGTCTCCGGCGGCCCCATTTCCGGCAACATTTTGTAAAGCGTGAGCCGCTCGGCGCCGTAGCTGCCGCCCAGTCCCGCGATTTCCAGCTTGCCGTCGCGCCCGCAGATTTCGAACGAGAACAGGTTCTTCCACTCGGTCCAGCTTGCGTGCAGAAATGCAATCTGGCCGGCGGCGGTTTCGAGCAGCAGAAAGGCGTTGTCTTCGACGGGCATTTTCCACAAGTAACCTGGCGTACGGCCGGTGACGCGCGGGAACTCGCCCGCGAACCAGCGCGCGAGATCGATCAGGTGGATGCCCTGGTCCAGCAGTTCGCCGCCGCCCGAAAGGGCCGGATCGGCGCGCCACTCACGGTCGTAACCGGGACGGCCCCCGTGCCCGTAACGTCCGCGGATGAAGAGCAGGGGGCCGATCGCGCCGGCATCGAAAAGGGCGCGGGCCTTTTGGAATGCGCGGTGATATCGATGATTGAATCCGACGCGCACCAGTGTGCCTGTGCCGCGCGCGGCTTCGGCCACGGCGTCGAGTTCGGAGGCGCGGCGCGCACCCGGTTTTTCGATGAGCACGTGCTTGCCCGCGCCAGCGGCTGCGGCGGCGATAGGGCCGAGCATATCGTGCGTGGTGGCGACGATCGCGATGTCGATCCCCGGCGAGGTGACGGCGGCGCGCCAATCGGCGACAGTGTCCGCGCCCGGGTGGGCCGCCGCGAGCGCCTGTGCGCATCCGAGTTCCGAATCGCAGCAGATCGCCAAGCGGCCGCCGGCGAGCGCCGCGGCGCGTTTGGTCCCGATCCGGCCGCATCCGACGATGGCTACTTTGAGGGGCATCGGCAGTCCACCTGTTAGAATAACTGACTTGTGCGATGTCTCTCTAATCCTGCCCGCTTACAATGAGGCCGCCACCATCGCCGCCACCATCCGGGAGACCGGCGATTATTTCCGGTCGCGCGGCTTGCGTTATGAAATTATCGTGGCCGCCGATGGCGGCGATGGCACGCGCGAGCTAGCCGAAGAAACCGCCCGGCAGGGCGAGCCGGTGCGGGTGATCGGCAACCGGGAGCGCAGCGGGAAGGGCCGCGGCGTACGCGAGGCCATGGCGCTGGCGCGCGGTAACATCGCCGGTTACGCGGACGCCGATAACAAAGTACCCATCGAAGAGTTCGATAAGTTCCGGCTGTGGTTCACGCAGGGCTGTGACGTGGCGATCGGCTCGCGCAGCATGCGGGGCGCGCAAATCGAGAAGCGCCAGCCTCTCTACCGGCAGTTGGGCGGCAAGGGTTTCGGTCTATTCATGCACGCGGTGGTGGGACTCCAGGGCATCACCGACACGCAATGCGGCTTCAAATTCTTCACGCGCGCGGCGGCGCGCGAGATTTTCAGCCGGCAACAAATGGACGGATATATGTTCGATGTGGAGATCCTGGTGCTGGCCCGCCGGTTGGGCTATGGTATCCAACAGGTGCCGATTCGCTGGCGCGACGATGGCGACAGCCGGCTGGCGCTGGTGAGCGGAAATTTGCGGAATGTAGTCGACATTTTCCGCATCCGTGCGGGCGCACGCCGCACGCCGGGGCCGAGGGCAACGGCGTGACGCTCAGCCTATGCATGATCGTAAGAAACGAGGAACGCAATCTCGCGCAGTGTCTCGATTCAGTCGCGGATCTGGCCGGCGAGTTGATTGTGGTGGACACCGGCTCCACGGATGCTACGCCATCGGTCGCGGCCCGCTACGGAGCGGAAGTGATCCCCTTCGATTTCACGGTGGTCGATTTTGCAGCCGCCCGCAATTGCGCCATGGCGCGCGCGAAGGGCCGGTGGATCCTGATGCTCGACGCGGACGAGATCCTGGATCCGGCGGGCGCGCCCATGATCGAAAAGCTTGCCGCCGGCGATGAGAATACGGGATATTTCCTGGAGCGGCACAACCATTGGGCGCACTCCGCCTATCCCACCACGGATTACGTCGTGCGCCTCTTTCCCAACCGGCCCGACTATCGATACCGCGGGCGTGTGCATGAGACTATCGACGCCGCGATTCTCTCCGGAGGAGGGCGGCTGCACCGCACAAGCATCCGCCTGGAACATAAGTTCTCTTTGGACCCGGAAGCGCGGCGGCGCAAGAACTACCTGTATATCGAGATTCTGAAGGAAGAGATCGCCGCCGATCCCAGCGACGACTCGCGGCTCGATTTTCTAGCCGCCGAATATCACCAGCTCGAAATGTTCGATGAAGCCACGGAAGTTGCCGAGCGGATCGCGCGGGCGAGGCCGCTGGACCCCAGGGCGCACTTGTTCGTGGGCGTTTATCATCTGTTGTACAAGCCCGACCTGGCGCGCGCGCGGGCCGATTTCAACCAGGCGCTGAAGCTCCGGCCGGGCTACGCCAAAGCCCAGTCCTTCCTGCAAATGGTTGACGAGCGGGAGCGCAGTGATATGCGATAATATATCATCGCACCCTGACGATATGCCATCGCATATCAAAGCCGTCCGTCTGAACCGCTTGCCTGCCGCGATACGCCGTGAACTCGTGGCGGCGCGCCACAAGCGCGGCTGGAGTCAGGCGGAGTTGGGCAGGCGTGCGGGCTTACCTCAAATGCATGTCTCCGGTATCGAAACCGGCAAGATCGCGCCGCGGTTCGACACGCTTCTCGATTTGGTCCGCCTGCTCGACCGCGACCTGCTGATGGTTCCCCGGTCGTTGGTGCCCGCCGTTCAGGCTCTGGTTCGGGATGACCGTCGGCGGACCGGTCGCGCGGCCGACGACGAACCCGAACGCCCGCTCTACGCCGGGGACGACGAAGAAGCGGATAGCGATGAAGCTTGAAACGGAATACAACGCCCTCGCCGTCCATCTGGGCGCGCGCCGTGTCGGGGTACTCAACCGTCTCGCCGGCGACCATCATCTGTTTTCATTCGAACCGGATTATTTGGACGACCTGAACCGGCCGACGCTGAGCCTATCGTTCAAGGCGCAAGGCGGAGGCGTGGTTTCGTCCCTGCGTCCAGTAAGCCGCCGCTTGCCTCCTTTCTTTTCCAATCTGCTGCCCGAGGGCCATCTGCGGACATACCTGGCGGAACAGGCCGGGGTGAAGCCTACGCGCGAATTCTCGCTGCTGGCGGCACTGGGCGCCGACCTTCCGGGCGCGGTTACGGTCGCGCCCTTCTCGGTCGATGCGCCTGCCGTCGATCCCCATGGCGCACATCGCAAGTTCGAATCCGGGGCGGACGTGCTGCGGTTTTCCCTGGCCGGCGTGCAACTGAAATTCTCGGCGGTCATGGAGGCCGCCGGCGGGCTGACGATTCCGGCGCACGGAGTGGGCGGCTTCTGGATCGTGAAACTGCCCTCCATGCAGTTTCCGGCCGTTGCCGAAAACGAGTACGCAATGCTGGAACTGGCGCGCGCCGCCGGCATCGCCGTGCCGCAGACCCGGCTGGTGCCGGTCAGCGCGGTGCATGGTTTGCCCGCCGCGGCCGCCGGGTTACCCGGCCAGGCACTGGCGGTGCAGCGTTTCGACCGCACGCCTGACGGAAGCCGCATCCATATGGAAGACTTTGCCCAAGTATTCGGACTTTTCGCCGACGATAAATACGGTCACCGCAGCTACGCAAATATCGCCGCCGTGCTGCGGGCCGAGACGGGCGAGCAGGGCGCGCATGAATTTGTGCGCCGCCTGGCCTTCTCCGTGTCGATCGGCAACGGCGATATGCACCTGAAGAACTGGTCCCTGTTGTACCCCGATGGCCGCGGACCGGTGCTGTCGCCGGCTTATGATTTCGTGGCGACCTTGCCATACACTGCGGGCGACCAACTCGCCCTTACATTTGGCGGAAGCCGCAGCCTCGGAGGGATAACGGTGGATCAAGTCCGGCATTTCGCCGATAAGGCAAACCTGCCGGTAAGTGCCGTATGGCAAACCGTGCGTGAAACCGTGGCGCGGACGGCCGACGCATGGGACGGTCTTTCCGAAAAGGTGCTCCTGCCCGCGGATATGCGAGAAATCATCCGCAAGCAGATTTATGGGGTGGCCGCGAACACTTGCGGCAGGAGAGAAAAACCTTGAAAGTCTTCGTTACCGGCGCGGCCGGTTTCATCGGCAGTAACCTCGTGGACCGTCTGCTCGCCGATGGGCATGAGGTCGCCGGTTTCGATAATTTCTCCACGGGGCAAGTCGAGTTCCTCAGTTCCGCGTTGCGCTCGCCGCATTTCCGCCTGGAACACGGCGACCTGCTCGATCCGGCGGCCCTCGATCGCGCCATGGAGGGCGCCGAGTTTGTATTTCATGTGGCCGCCAATGCCGATGTCCGCTTCGGCACCCAGCATCCGCGCAAGGATCTTGAACAGAACACCATCGGCACCGCCAACGTGCTGGAGGCCATGCGCGCGCGCGGTGTGCGGCGTATCGCGTTTCCTTCGACAGGCTCGGTCTATGGCGAGCCGGCCATCTTCCCCACTCCCGAGGATGCGCCTTTCCCGGTGCAGACCTCGCTCTATGCCGCGTCCAAGCTGGCGGCCGAGGCGTTGATCGAAGCTTATTGCGAGGGTTTCGGTATGGAAGGCCACATTTTCCGATTTGTGTCCATCCTGGGAGAGCGCTACACGCACGGACACATTCTGGATTTCTACAAGCAACTTACCGAGCATGCCGGGCATCTGGATATATTAGGAGACGGGCGGCAACGCAAGTCTTATTTGTATGTGCAGGACTGTGTGGACGCCATGCTGCTGGCCATTGAGCGCGGTTCGGGCAGGCTGAATCTGTATAATCTGGGCACTGACGAATACTGTACGGTAAACGATTCCATCGGCTGGATCGCGGAGCGAATGGGATGCGCGCCGCGGTTGAACTATGCCGGCGGCGAGCGCGGATGGATTGGCGATAGCCCGTTCATTTTTCTGGACTGCGCCCGCATTCGCGCGCTGGGATGGCGGCCGAAGCTGAGCATTCGCCAGGCTGTGCTGCGGACGGTGGATTATCTGCGAGGGAACACATGGGTTATCGAGCGGCGTTAGTACGGTGCCTGTTGCTGGCGGTGTTAGCGCATACCGCGTTGGCGCAGGAGCGCAAGCTGGAGGCCGTCGAGGGTCTCAGCGCGTCACTGGAGAATTTGGCGCAGCGGGTGAATCGCTCCGTAGTCAAGATTGTGACTACCGGGTTCGGCCTCAGCGAAGATTCGGATGCGGGCAATGCCAGCCTGCTCACCAGGCAGCGCGCCACCGGCTCGGGCGTGATCCTGACCGCGGACGGCTACATCGTCACCAACGCGCACGTAATCCAAGGCGCGCGGCGCATTCGCGTGCAGTTGCCTGTCCCGGAGCGCGCGGTCCGGCGGAGTGAGTCGCTGGTGAAGCCTCCGGGAACGGTTCTGGACGCCAAGGTCGTGGGGCAGGATCGCGAAACGGATGTCGCGGTGCTCAAGATCGAAGCTACGGAATTGCCATACCTGGCCCTGGGGAATTCGCGCGAGTTGCGGCAAGGCCAACTGGTGATGGCTTTCGGCAGTCCGCTGGGTTTGCAAAACTCGGCCAGCCTGGGTGTGGTCAGCGCGGCCGCGCGCCAGCTCAAACCGGACAGTCCGATGATTTACATCCAGACCGACGCGTCCATCAATCCGGGCAATAGCGGCGGTCCGCTAGTGGATATGTCGGGGCGCGTGGTGGGACTCAACACCATGATTCTGTCGCAATCGGGCGGCAGCGAAGGCATCGGCTTCGCCATACCCAGCGACACCTTGCGCAACGTCTACAATCAGATTCGCAAGGAAGGCCACGTACACCGCGGCCAGATCGGCGTCAGTGTGGAGACCGTCACGCCGCTGCTGGCCGCCGGCCTGGGGCTGCCTCAGGACTGGGGCGTGCTGGTGGCGGATGCCACCCCTGACGGACCCGCTGAGAGATCCGGCTTGAAGCCGGGAGATATCGTGCGCAGCCTGGATGGCAGGCCCATGGAGAACGCGCGCCAACTGGAAGTGAATTTGTGGCGGTTTCCCGTGGGCGACAAGGTGAACCTGGAGGTGCTGCGCGGCGAGAACCGGCTGACCGTGGACGTATCCGTGACGGCGCAGGACGACGATCCGCAGCGCTTCGCCGACCTGGTCAATCCGGAGAAGAACCTGATTCCCAAGCTGGGCATTTTGGGGGTCGAGATCGACCGGAAGCTGGCTGCCATGCTGCCGGATCTGCGGAAGCAATACGGCATCGTGGTTGCCGCGCGGGCCGCGGGCGCCGAAGGCTTGGACGTGGACCTGCGTCCGGGGGATGTGATTTACGCGATCAACAACGAGCCCACCTCGACCGTCGCGGCGCTCAGCGGCGGGTTGGGGCAAATGAAGAGCGGGGACGCGGTGGTGCTGCAAGTGGAGCGCGAAGGGCAGTTGATGTATGTGGCGTTCGAGATGGAGTAAATCGGAGAGATAAGGCTGCTTAGCCTTACTGTTCGAACCGCAGGCACGCCCTTCCAATGTAGACCTCGTCGCCCGCGCACAGGCGCTCGCCGCGCCGGTTGCCCGCGGGCACTTCGATGGAGCGGCCTTCGCGGAAGATGCGCGTGCCGTATTCGCTTTCGTCGTCGCAGATGCGATACTGGCCCGACGGCCGGTCGAAGCGGATGTGCGCGTGCGCGCGGGAGACGGTAGCGTTGGCGTCGTCGCCGCCTTCGTCGAAGACTATGTCGTTGCGGCGCACGATGCGTTGCTGGCTGTCGGTGAGTTCCTGCATGCGTCCAATGTTGGTGCGCGATTTGTCGACGGTGTAAGTTTCCCGGGCGGCCTTCCCGCGCACAACGGCGAGGCGTGCCGCGGCGGGCGCGGATACCGGTTCCGGCTCGGGTTCGGGCGCCGGGGCTGGCGCGGATTCCGGAACGGTCGGGACCTCCCGGATGGCGTAGGCGATCTCGAAGCCCTTGGGACCTTCTTCCGCCGTCTCCACATCCACCGCGAAGCCCGTGGGCAGCGCGCACCCCGCGCCCTGCAAGGATTCGCGGATATCGTTTTCCAGCCGGCGATCCTGGGCGAACGCCGCTTGAAATAAAGCGCGCCGGTCGGGCTCCGAGGACACCAGCTGCACGCGCAGGTGATTGTAAGGGAACAGGCGCCGGCCGCGCTGTATGGTCTGGATCTTACTTTCAATCTCCTCGAGGATGGCGCGATGCACCGTCAGCAGCTCGTCCGACTGGGCGGGACCGAACGCCCGCTCGGTCCACTTGCGGAACGCGCGCTCGATGGTTTTCTCCACTTCCGAAAAGAAATTCATGGCTGTTTTCCCGCTCCGATCAGACCCAGGCTTTGCGCCGCCGTCACCAGCGCGGCCGCCGCCGGAGCCGCGTAGGTGCCGCCATACTGCCCGTTCTCGATCAACACCGCGAACGCCATCCGCTTGCCCGCGGGATACGGCGCGAACCCGATGAACCAGGCGTGCGAAGGCGCGTCGGCGAGTTCCGCGGTGCCGGTCTTGCCCGCGATTTGGACCGGCGCATTGGCCGCGCCGCGGCCCGTGCCCTCGGTCACCACCTCGCGCATGAAACGGCCCAACGTGGCGGCTACATCCGCGCCTATCGCCGCTTGGGGCGCCTGCGTGCGATCATTGCTTTCGTCGGCGATCCAGCGGCCTTGCGGCAGTTGGCCGCCGTTGGCGATGGCCGCCGCTACACGCGCCATCTGGAAGGGCGACGCGACGACTTGCCCTTGCCCATACGAGGATTGCGGCAGCGACTTGCGCAGTTGCTGCGCGGTGGCCGGCGCCGCCATGGAAATACCCAGCAGGCTGCCCGTATCGAACAACTGCTGCGCGCCCACGTTGTAAGTGCCTAGCTGCGCGAAGTAGGCATTGCAGGAGACAATCACGGCACGCTCCATGTCGAGGGTTCCGTGCGGCGACCGATCCTCTATGTCGTCGCGGATGGGGCGGCTGGAGCCACGGATGTAGTTGCCCACGCGGCCATCCGGCAGCCGAATGCAGGAGTAAGTTTGCTTAGCTAACTGCGGGTCGCGGCGCAGCGCCGCCATCGCCGTGACGACCTTGAAGGTGGAACCGGGCGGATAGAGGCCGTAGCGCGCGCGATCGAGATATGGATTCGCGGTGTCTTCGCCCGGCTCCTCCGGCATGGCGTCGCCCGGCCCGATGGGTGGCAGCGGATAACTGACCGCGGCCAGCAGGTCGCCGTTCGCGGGATCGAGTGCGACTATCGATCCCTTGTCCTGGCCGGCCTTCTGCAGCGCGGCTTTCAGGATTTCGCCGGCGCGCACTTCGAGGCGCGCATCGAGCGACATGCGGACGTCGCGCTTGCGGTCCAGCACGCGCCGGACTGCCGGATTATTGGGGTCGTGGCGGTGGCGCAGCAGCGGGACCAGTTCGCGCAGGTCGTAGCGCACCACGCGCTCCATCTTGCCCGTCTTGGGATTCGCGATATCCACCAGAGTGGGGCGGTCGTCGTAGCCGCGCAGACGCGTGGCCGAGTCGCGCTCCACGAACGAAGTATTGGTGGCGCCCCAACGGATGCGCGTGCGCAGGTCGCCCAGCAGGTGGAACGTGAGGCCTTCAAAAGGGTAGTGGCGGCTCTCGGTGCGCGAGCAGGCTTGATCGATGTTGATGCCGAGCTGCTGGTATTGTGCGCGATGCTTCTCCAGCTCGTCCCAATTGCTGGTGGCCAGCGGCAGACCGTTACGGTCGTAGATGCTGCCCTTGGGAATGTCGCGCGTGATTTCCTGAAAGCGCGGATTGTATTGGTAGCGGCGCGCGCCATCGGCCTGCACCACGAGCGTGCCTTCGCCCATAATGGCCGCGCTGCGCAACACTTGCACGTATGCCGCTTTACCCGCAACGATGAGCGCGAGCACTCCCAACGCCACGCCCAAGGCTTCGACGGGCGCGCGGAATGGCGCGTTACGCTGCGGATCGGCGGCGGGCCGGCTGGAGATCGAAAATAGCATGGCGAAGACGAAAAAATTCGCCAGCATGGACGATTTGCCATAACACAGGAAAGGGGTAACGACTCCTGAAAGCGGCAGTACGCCCAGCGATCCGCCAGCGATCAGCAGGATTTGCAAGGCCATGGCCACGCCCAGTCCAGCGGCCAGGAAAAATTCGTAATCGCTGCGCGCGCGCAGGGCGATCCGCGCCGCGCGATAAAGGATGAAAGCGTAGAGCGCGAACACCGCGGCCACGCCCAGGAAGCCCCACTCTTCCCCCAGCGCGGAAAGAATCAAGTCGGTGTGCGCGGCCGGAACCAGCGCCGGGTCGCCCAAGCCCGCGCCGGTGCCCCAGAAGCCGCCCGTGGCATAAGCCCATAGCGATTGCGCCAATTGATCGCCGCCGTGGATGACGTTGTTCCAAGGCGACGCCCACATGGAGACGCGCTCGTAAACGGTATGGGGCACGCGCACCACGTAGCCGCCCACGAATCCGGCCAGCAGGAACAACAGCCCGGCGGCGGCGATCAGCGTGTCTTTGCGTGCGATGGCGTAGAGCGCCAGGAACAGGCAAGTGAACACCATGGCCGGTCCCATGTCTTTTTGTAAAAAGAAAAACAGCAGCGACAGCGCCACGCACGCAAAGATGGGGATGGTGTATTCGAGGGGCGGAATGCCGCCCAGGCGGTTGAAGAGCGCGAGGCGGGGGCGCTGCTCGCGCGCGTGGCGCAAGACATCCCACCGCTGCGCGAAGTATCCGGCCAAAAACAGGATCAGCAGAATGCGGATGATCTCGACGGGCTGAAATCCGAACAGATTCACTTTGGCGTCGCTCGATCCGGGACCGTGGCCAAACACGATCAGCAGCGCCGAGAGCGCGAAGCTGGCAAGCAGCGGGACGAAGCTTAGCTTGCCCAGCAGGCGATCGAAGTCGAGGGCGCTGGCAAGGGCCAGCAGGACGCATCCGGCGGCTACGCCCTGCGCGAAATCCACGAAGAGCAGGCTGTCGCGCACGGGATCGCGCAGGCTGATCATTAAGTTGAGGCCGAGGCCGGTGAGCGGCAAAATGGCGGGCAGCAGCGCGATGTCGCCTGGGAATGCGCGCGCGCTCCACCAAAGGTGAACGGTCCAGAATGCCGCGAAGAACACCGCGACCCAGATGAAGAAAGCGCGGCGGAACTGTGCGGGACGGCGCACTACGAACGACGGCTTCAATTGGCGGAATTGTTCGCCGGTGAGCAGGGCGTGGCGTCCGCGGAAGGATTTCAGGGCGCGCGCCGCGTCAACCTCCGCGTCGGAGACGCGCAGCCGGGCGATTGCGCCGGCGTTCGGCAGGCTGCCCGCGGCGTCGTAGATGCGGCGCGCCACGAATTGCCGCTCGGCTGGTTCGGTGAAGACGGCGAGGTAAGGCAGCAGGTCCTCGCGGGCGGTGAGATCGTTCAAATTCAGCAGTTGCTTGTTGGCGAGGCCCGCGTCGATTTCGGCGAACGCGCGGGTTTTGGCGCGGTAGACGAAGAAGAAGCTGAGCAGCAGCACGAACGAGCCTGCCAGCATCCGGACGGCTTCGCGGCGACGCCAGACCATGCCTTGCCACACGGCTGGGAGCCGGCCGCCGCGCGATGGCTGTGCCCGTTCCGCGGCTCTGCTGCGCGTTACCGCCATTGGGAGTCCAACTTAGATTCTAAGCCGTGGCAGCTTCGTGGCGCAGGCACTCGTGCCTGCCGCGACCGCACTCCTGCGGTCGCCAGCGAGCTTCGCTCGCTTGTGTTCCCCTTGCACTTCGACAAGTGAAATGATAATATTCTTGCTGTAGAAGCAAAAGGGGAAGCCGCATGGGTGAACGCATCGAACTTCCGCAAGGCACGCTGGATCTCCTGATCTTGAAGACGGTGGCTCTCGGGCCCCAGCACGGTTGGGCCATTTCGGAACGCATTCAACAGGTTTCGAGCAATGCAGTGCAGGTGCAACAAGGATCGTTGTATCCGGCGCTGCACCGGCTGGAGCGCCGGGGCTGGATCAAAGCGCACTGGGGCGTATCGGAGAACCACCGCAAGGCCAAGTATTACGACCTGACGCGCAGCGGCCGCAAACAACTCGCGGCCGATACGCAAGCCTGGCGAAAGCTGAGTGCGGCTATCGGCCAGGTGCTGGATACGGTCCAGGAGGGCAAACCATGCTGAACGATTTGCGCTATCGGGTGCGCGCTCTGTTCCGGCGAAGCGCGGTGGAAGGCGAACTGGACGACGAGCTGCGATTCCATCTCGAGCAGCAGGTGGATAAACACGTGCGCGCCGGCATGCCGCGTTCCGAGGCGGTCCGGCAAACCCGCCTGGCGTTCGGCGGGATGGAGCAGGTGAAGGACGATTGCCGCGAAGCCCGCGGTCTGGCGGCCGCCGAAACCCTGCTGCAGGATTTCCGCCACGCGCTGCGTTTATGGGGCAAGAATCCGGGCTTTGCAGTGGCGGCGGTGACGGCGATCGGGTTGGGCATCGGCGCCAACGCGGCCGTTTTCACGATCGCCAACGCAGCGCTTTTCAAACCGCTGCCATACGAACGAAACGGCCACATCGTATATATACTGGGCGCGCAACCGGGCTGTGAATTGCCCTGCGATTCGGGACGGTCGTACCCGGATTTCCGCGAGTTTCGCGCCCAGGCAAAGTCTTTCGAGGCGCTGGTGGCATATCACTTCGCACCCGTCAATCTCAGCGACGCGAGCGCCCTTCCGGAGCGATATCGCGCGATGCGGATCTCGGCCAACGGCTTCGCGGCGCTCGGACAGCAACCGGTGGCCGGGCGCGACTTTATACCGGCCGACGAACGCCCGGATGCGGCGCCCGTTGCCATGCTGGCCTATGCTCTGTGAAGAGAGGCGCTACGGCAAAGACCCTTCCATCGTCGGAAAGAAGATCCGGGTCGACGAAGTGCCCACCATCGTGGTCGGTGTGATGCCGCCGAAGATGCAGTTCCGCGCCAGCGTCGACTTGTGGATGCCGCTGGTCCCCATCGGCGACTGGGAGAAGCGCGATTATCGGGGGCTCATGATGCTCGGGCGCTTGGCGAAGGGTATCCCTTTGGAGTCGGCCCGCGCGGAGTTGGGCACGATTTCGCGGCGTTTGGAGAGCGCCTACCCCGCCGCGGACCAGCACATCGGAATCCTGGCGATGGAGGGCAAGGATTATTTGAATCCTCGCATCAGGCTGGTCTTGATGGGGCTTTGGATCGTGGTTGGATTGGTGCTATTGGTGGCGTGCGCGAATGTGGCCAATCTGCTGCTGGGGCGCGCCGTGGAGCGCGCGCGGGAGATCTCGATCCGGGTGGCGCTGGGCGCCGGCCGATGGCGCGTGATCCGGCAGTTGCTGGCTGAGAGTGTGACGCTATCGGTGGCGGGCGGCGTGGCCGGTTGGCTGCTGGCCGTGTGGGGAGTGCGCGCGTTCGATGTGGCCATCGCGGGTGAAAAACCGCCGTGGCTGGATTTCTCCATGGATTACACCGTCTTCGCATATCTCACTGCAATTTCGATTGGCGCAGGGATCTTGTTTGGCCTGGCGCCGGCGCTGCGGCTATCGAGGGTGGATGTCCACGCCGCGCTGAAGGACGGCGGCCACGGCGCGCGTGGCGGCGCGCGCGGACGGTATCTCTCAGGTTTGCTGGTGACCGGCGAAATGGCAGCGGCGGTGGTGTTGCTGGTGGGCACGGTGTTGGTGGTCCGGACCCTGCTAGCGATTTACCGGTCGCCAATTGGGGTGAATCGCGCCAACGTCCTCACCATGAACTTGGACTTGCCCGAGAAGAAGTATCCGCGCCCGGACGACCGGATATCGTTCTTCGAACAATTGCAGGGACGCCTGCGGGCCCTGCCCGGAGTCGAAGCGGCATCCATTGCATCGAGTCTGCCGGGCCACGACGGCATGGATTTCGCCTACGAATTGGAAGGCGGCGCGCCGGCCGACACGCGGCCGCGGGTGCGCGGGCTGGTGGTGGGCGCAGGATATTTTCTTGCGATGGAGGCGCGCCCTCTGGTGGGCCGCGAGTTCACCGGCGCCGACGGTTTAGCCGGGTCGCCCGCGGTAATTGTGAACCATAGCTTCGCCGCTAAGTTCTGGCCGGACGGGAACCCCGTCGGCAGACGCCTGCGCCTGATCGCGGATGGATCGCCACAAGCGTGGCTGACGGTCGTCGGGGTCGTGCCGGACATCTGGCAGAATGACCTGAGGCGCGAGTTCGAGCCGCTGATTTACCAGCCGTTTCGCCAGGTGCCTCTGGCGGGCATGTCGGTGGCGGCTCGCACGCGGGTGCCTCCGGCCACGTTGGGGCCGGCCTTCCGGCGCGAAGTGCAGGCGCTGGACGACAACATGCCGGTGTTTGCCTTGCGCCCGCTGGATCGGGAAATCCGTTTGCACGACTGGACCGTGCGGGTTTTCGGCGCCATGTTTACCATCTTCGCCGCGATCGCGATGCTGCTGGCGGCGGTGGGACTGTACGCGGTGGTGGCGCACTCCGTGAATCGGCGCACGCAAGAAATCGGGGTGCGCATGGCGTTGGGAGCCACCGCCGGGAACATCGTGGCGTCGGTGTTTGCACAGGGGATGAGCCAGGTCGCGCTGGGGCTGGGGGTTGGACTGGCCGCCGCATTCGGGCTGGCGCGGGCTCTGCGCGCGGTTCTTGCCGGATTCCAGCCCGATTGGGCGACCTTCGCGATCGTTGCGCTGCTGCTAGTGGTGGCCGGGGCGTTGGCCTGCGCGATCCCGGCGCGGCGCGCGACGCGTGTAGATCCGGTCGTCGCACTTCGCTTCGAATAGCATTCCACAGCATGTCTTCGTCGTTTTCGGACTGGAGAAACGCTCATCCGATCCCGGATCGCACCGGTTGACTGTTTCAGCAGATCGGAGCCGGCGTATGGTTCCGGTGTTTTACGGGAGTTGTTGAGGTCCCCGGCGGCTGGTTGGGCGATGGGCGCAGGCGACGCAGCCCACCCCGTCCCCCACGGCTACGTAGTGGGGGGATCGTAAAGGCTGGGCATCTGCCAGCCCCGGTAATGTTCAGGCCCGGAGAGCTTCAAGATCACATTTGCCGTGCCGAGCTGCGGCACGGGAGGCGTCGGTCCGATTTCCAGACTATAGGAGACCGTGTTCAGATCGACGAGCACGATCGGATTCTGGAAGAAGTAGTTGCCGTTGGCCAACAGTTGCGCGCTTCCCATGGCCGTGGAGTAGTTGCCCAGGTCGAGGCTGACGCCGTCGGGCGAGACACTCACCGTCATAGTCTGTGCGTCGAAGCCGACCGCCATTCCGCGGCTATCGCAGTCGTTGGGTGTGCAGGCGCTGCCCAACCCAGGCACGCCCCCGGTGGATTGGCCTGGCGGCGAAACCCGCGTGTCGCCGTTATCGAAGATGGTCATGGGCCCGGCGCCGCCGTTCTCGATTCCAACATCGTGCTGATGCGAGAACCATGGCCAGGGGTCGCCATAAGTGTTGGTGAATGTGAAGTCGCCGCTGGGACCCATGCGCCAGACCAGGTCGCCGGTACCTTTGCCGTCCCGGTAATCGATCTCGGAGGCCCAATCCTGGTTCCTGGTGGACAAAACGAAATCGCCCGGCTGATTACCGGCGCCGCCTGAGTTGGGCCAATAATACAGCGAGTTGGCGTGCAGCCAGTCATGCGCCAAAGGCGCGATGTGGCCGGCGCTGAGCAAGAACATCGGCGGGCACCCGTCGGTGGCGGTTCCGCAGGTTTCCGCCAAGACCGCCGTGCGGCTTACAGGCAGTTTGGAATAGCCATTGCCGCCGCCAGGCGGATCGAACGAATCCCAATACCATTGCACCTGCCAGTTGGTATCGAGCACGATAATCATGTCCCCGATAATGTCCACCGGGAGCCCGCTGGTATCCCCCTGGGTGCCTGCCGGGAAGATCTTTTCGATGTCCAGCAGGGCCGCGGTCCAGCCATTGGGCAGGGTCTGAATGGCGTCGTGGTGAAATGCGCCGACACAAGCTGAGCCGACCGGCGGCGGGCTCGGAATCGCGCTGCACGGACCGCCGTCCTTCGCGCCCAGGGCGAGCAGTTGCTGTTGGACGATGCCCATGTTGGTTTCGCGCACGATATTGCCCGCCAAGTCGATCTGGCGCAGAAGTTGCTCCTGGGTCACCGCCGGATCCCAGGAAACGTCATTTTGCATAGTAATGAAACCGCCGCCCGGCAGCGGACGCGTCAGGACGTTGCCGTGGGTCACATCGTCCGGATAGTAGTACCAGATAATATTGGCGGATAAGTTGGTGGCTACGTCCGGGTAATAGGTTCCGCCTCCGAGCTGCAGCAGGTTGTGGAGGATCACCGGGTTGCTGGTATCGGCGGGCGGCCCGGTCACCGGGATCTCGACGGCAAAGGTAGGGAACACGATGGTATTGGGCAGGGCTTGGGTTCTAAAGTTGACGGTAGCGCCGTTGGTTGTCGTGCTTCCGGTTTTTGTTTGGGCGTAAACGCCGTACGGAGTGCTGGGCAGCATGCCGGCTATTTCAAACGTCACGCTGGCCGGAGGGTGACAGCCCACCCAGTTCGTGTAGGTGGCCGGCGGCGGGTCCGGAATTACTTCCTGAAAGACGGCGCGTATCGTGCTGCCTGCCGCGCAGGAAGGCACGCTGAACAGAACTACCAGAGCGTTGGCGGTCTTTTCGACGATCGGGCTGCTGCCCGTGACCACGGGGGTGATGGTAAAAGGGACCGTTTTGGAGGCTGACTCGCCGGTGGTGAAATCCTTGATGACGACTTGGATTTGATAAGGGCCTTCGATGCCGGTGGGGACCCACACGAAAGGCTGCGCGGTCCAGACGCCGCCGCTGAGTGTGCCTACGTTGAAGTCTTTCACCAGCGCGAACTGCGTCGCGTTAGGGGCAAGAAGATTGAATTGGAATGTGAGTGGGCCGGCGCCGCTATCGGTGGCCGTGGCCGTCCAGGTGACGGTCTTGCCGATAGGCTCCGGCGACTGATGCGACGGCGTGAAGGATACCAGCGCCACGGTGGCGAAAGCCGGCGCCGGCAACACCGTTAGCAGCCCGGTTAGAAACGACAGAGTCCTGTTGGGTATCGTCATGTCGGCCAGCCCCCCGAGTTATGGAATTATCCCTCGAACCAACCGACGTTAGTATACCAATGCATGTCGGATTCCGGACAAGTATGGGTACTAGCTCCTGGGTGCGCGACCCGGTGTTATCGGCTGGAAGTATCGGGATTTCAGGCATATAAAGTCCGGTGTTCACCCCGCCGATAGGCAAGGTGATGGCGGATTCCGTGAAATTGCGGGCACACCTCTCGCGGCCGGCGCGCAGTCTGATACCTCTGGCGATGTTCCTGGCCGGCGCTTGTCTTGCCGGCGACACGCCGCCATCGCCGAGCGATCTCGCCGACGCCAGCCTGGAAACCTTGATGAACCTGGAAGTGAGCTCTCCGAGCCGCCAGGAGCAGAAGCTCGGCCAAACGGCGAGCGCGGTTTACGTGATCACGCAGGACGACATCCGGCGCTCCGGAATGAGCAGTATCCCGGAGTTGCTGCGCATGGTTCCAGGGGTGCAGGTGGCGCGCATCGACGCCAGCAGTTGGTCGGTGACGGCGCGCGGTTTCGCCGGGCAATTCGCCGACAAGATGCTGGTAATGATCGACGGGCGCAGCATCTACAATCACCTGAATGCCGGCGTGTATTGGGAACAAAACGCCGTCCCGCTCAACGATATCGAGCGTATCGAGGCGATTCGCGGTCCGGGGGCCACCATGTGGGGCGCCAATGCCATGAACGGCGTGATCAATATCATCACCAAGCCGGCCCGCGAAACCCAGGGTCTCGCCGTCGAAACCGGCGGCGGCAGCGAGGAGCGCGCATCCGGATCCATGCGCTACGGCGGCGCCGCCGGCAATCGCGTTTCTTATCGCGCCTATGCGGATTACTTCCAGGATGGACCGCTTTCGAGCGCCGGCCAGGCCGCCTATGACCGGTGGGACTCGGCGCAGGGCGGCGGCCGTCTGGACTGGCAAACATCCGACCGGGATACGCTCAGCCTGGAAGGGAATATTTACCGCGGCGCCGCCCAGGAGACCGTCTATCCGGACTATCCGGCAATCGGCGTGAGTCCGCCTGTTCCGGATTCCGTGGCCCTCTCCGGAGAGTATGCGTTGGGACGCTGGACACACCGGTTTTCGGAACGATCCGAACTTGCGATGCAGTTCTCGCTGAGCGACGAGGACCGTGTGGAGCAAGGCCTTGGGCGGCTGAGTGCCCATACCGCGGATTTCGATTTTCAACACCATTTTGCCTATTCGGCCAAGCATGACTTGATGTGGGGCTTCGACGCGCAAATCTACCAGGACGGCATAAGGCCCCAGCAAACCTACCCGGAACCCAGCGCCACCGTGCTCTTCGTTCCCGCGGACAGCACCGAATTATTGGCCAGTCTCTTCCTGCAGGATCGGATTGCGCTATTGCCTGAGCGCTTGACGCTCACCGTGGGCGCCAAACTCGAGCAGACCGGTTACTCCGGCTTCGATATCCAGCCCAGCGCGCGGCTGTTGTGGAATGCGACTCCCCGCCAAGGACTGTGGGCTTCCGTGTCGCGCGCCGTTCACAACCCGGCGCTGGCGGAGCGCGACGTGCTGATTGAGTATCAACTCGCGCCAAATGCCGGAGTGCAAGGCCTGCTGAGCGGGAATAAGGAATTCCAGCCGGAGACCGCCCTGACCTATGAAGCCGGATACCGCGTTCAGCCGGCGCGCTGGCTTACCGCGGATCTGGCCACGTTTTTCGGCATTTACCACGACTTGGCGAGCCTCGACTCCGGAGCGCCTTTCCTCCAGACCGGGCCGCCGGCGGTGCTGGTGGCGCCCATGCAGTTCGGGAACGGCGCGGCCGGCCACACCTACGGCATCGAGTTGGCCACCAACTGGAGCGTAACCCGGAAATGGCGCTTGACGGGAAATTATAGTTGGTTCCGTTATGGCTTGGACCGCGCGCAGCTCGCGGCGCAGAGCATCCCAACGGACATCGAAGGCAGCTCTCCCGCGCACCAGGTGCAGTTCCGGTCGCAATGGGATATCGGCACTAAGCTGAACTTCGATACTGGGATTTACTTCGTGTCGGCGCTCCCCGGATTGTACATTCCCGGTTACGTGCGCACCGACGCGCGGCTCGGCTGGCGGGTCACGCGCGCCGCCGAAATCAGCCTCGTGGGCCAGAATCTGCTCAACGGCAGTCATCTGGAATTCGCGCCCACCTACTACACGCGGCCCACCGCACCGGGGCGCGCCGTACAACTGAAGGTCGCATGGGCTTTCTGACGTGCCGCCGCGCGGCCGGATGCCTGGCGGCGGCGCTCCTGGCTTGGATCTCGTACGCGGCCGATACCGGGCACGGGTCTCCGCCGGCGGCCGCGCATTCCGAGGGCGAAATCGAAAGCGCGATGTTGTACAACTTCACCAAATTTGTCGAGTGGCCGGACCGCGCGCTCGGAGAAAGCGGCGGCGCCTTGGTCGTCGGCGTCCTCGAAGACGATCGCATGGCCAGCCCGCTCGCGGCGGCGCTGCGCGACAAGACGGTTCACGGACATCCGATCGTGGTTCGGCGGCTCAGATCCGTCGCGGAGGCGCAGACTTGCGCGGTGCTCTTCGTGGGAGCCTGGGATCGGAAGGAGATTGCCCGGATCGTGCAGTCCGTGGCGCGCGCGCCCATTCTGACCATTGGAGAGCGCGTCCAGTTTTCCCGCCTGGGTGGCGTTATTGCGTTCATTCGCGATGGCAACCGGATCCGGTTCGAAATCAACCTGGACGCGGCGGAGCGTGCCGGCCTGCAGGTAAGCTCCAAGCTTCTGCGGCTGGCGGCGGTATGGCGCGAGGCGCCCCCGCAGGCACGCAATTGATATGCGGTCATTTCGCGACATTTCGATTAAACGGAAGCTGATCGGCATCATCATGGCAACCAGCACCGTGGCTCTGACGCTGGCCTGCTCCACGTTCCTGGCCTATGAGCTGGTCACGTATCGAAAGACGGCCACGCAACAACTGGCGACCCTGGCGCGGATTGTCGCCGAGAACAGCACCGCGGCGCTGGCATTCGACGACCGCCGCTCCGCCAATGAGATGCTGGCGGCGCTGCGGGCCGAGCCGAATCTGGCCGCCGCCTGCATTTACACGAAAGACGGACGGCCCTTCGCCGTATTCCTGCGGGGCGAATCGCGGCGGGATTTGCCGCGCCGTCCGGGTCCGCAGGGGGCTGAGTTTCGGAACCATCGCCTTACGCTGTTTCAGCGCGTGTTTTTCGAAGGAGACTGGATCGGTACGGTCTACCTCAAGAGGGACCTTCAGGATATGTATGCGCGCCTGGAGCGCTATGCCGGAATCGCGTTGGGAGTGTTGTTGCTCTCCTCGCTGGCGGCGCTGTTGCTATCGTCCAGGCTGCAGCGGGTGATCTCGGAGCCCACGCTGCGCCTGGCGGAAATGGCCAGCCGCGTTTCCGCGGAGCGGGACTACTCGCTGCGCGCCGCCAAGCGCGGCGACGACGAGATCGGCATCCTGGTGGACAGCTTCAACGAGATGCTGGGGCAAATTCAGGCGCGCACCTTGGATCTGCACGAGGCCCACGGCGCGCTCGAGCGGCACGTGAGCGAACTGTGCGAGGAGATTGAGCGGCGGCGGCGCGCGCAGGAAGAAACGCTGGCCGCCAAGCGGGCGGCGGAAGAGTCCAGCCGCGCCAAGAGCGTATTCCTGGCCAACATGAGCCACGAACTGCGCACACCGCTGAACGCCATCATAGGCTATAGCGAAATGTTGCGTGAGGACGCCGAGGACCGCGGCCACCAGGAGAAGTCGATATCGGACCTGGCGCGCATCACGGCGGCGGGCAGGCATCTCCTCACGCTGATCAACGAAGTGTTGGATTTGTCCAAAGTAGAGGCCGGCAAAACGGAACTGCTGTGGGAGGAGGCATCCCCCGCCCAGATGCTGGAGGATGCGGCCGGCGCCATGGCGCCGCTGGCCCAAAAGAACGGTAACGAACTGGTGGTTTACTGCGCCCCGCACCTCCCGGTCATGCAGGTGGACGTGATGAAGTTCCGCCAAAGCCTCTACAACCTGGTGAGCAACGCCTGCAAATTCACCAGGAACGGCAGGATCGGGATAGACGTGGTCCCGGTAATGGTGGATGGCGCGGAAACCACCGAATGGCGCGTCAGCGACACAGGCATCGGCATTGCCCCCGATCAGATGTCCAAGCTGTTCCAGCCCTTCTCGCAATTAGACGCGTCGACAACCCGTAAGTATGGGGGGACGGGTCTGGGACTGGCTATCAGCCAGCGGTTCTGCGAGCTCATGGGCGGCCACATCACGGCCACCAGCGAGCCGGGCAAGGGATCCACGTTCACCATCCGATTGCCGCGCTACCCGGATCGCGGCTTGGTCGTGGAGCACCCGCGGACGGCGCCCGCCGCGGGTGTCTCGGGCGCACCCGCTCAAGAGCCGCGAACTAAGACGGTGTTGGTGATCGACGACGATGCCACCGTGCACGACTTGACGGCTCGCTTACTGAAGCGGGAAGGCTTCGATGTGGTGGCAGCCTCTAACGGCGCCGAAGGCCTGCGCAAAGCGCGCGAGTTACGCCCGGCGGCCATCACGCTGGATGTGTTCATGCCGGGCATGGATGGCTGGGCCGTTTTGAGCGCCTTGAAAGCCGATCCGGAACTGGCGGAGATCCCTGTAGTACTGCTCACGGTCTCCGACGACCGCCGGCGGGCCTGCATGCTGGGCGCGGCCGAGTTCCTGCAAAAACCGCTGCAGCCGGAGCGCCTGATAGCCGTGCTACAGAGTCGCCAGCCAGTCCTGCCGGTGGGACCCGTGCTGATCGTCGACGACGATCCCCCCTCGCGCGACATTTCCGCCCGCATCCTGCGAAAGCACTTCGGCAGCGTGATGGAAGCCGCGGACGGCCGCGCCGCGCTGGAATGTGTAGCCCGGCAAAAACCCGGACTGATCGTTTTGGATCTGACCATGCCCGGCATGGACGGCTTCGATTTCATCGCGGCGCTACGCCAAGTCGAAGATTGGCGCAAGATCCCCATTGTGGTGCTGACCGCGAGGGAGGTGACCACGGAGGAACGCATGCGGTTAAGCACGACCGTGCGGCGCATCCTGCGGAAAGGCGATGTTCCCGGTGTGGCGTTGGCGAGGGAAATTGCCGATCTGTTAAGGGGGTGCCAGACGGCGCTGCCCATGTCTGAATGACGCTGCCGGAGGAGAATCGCTGAAATGGCGCTGTTGATCGTCGATGACGAAGAAAGCAACCGGGATATGCTGTCCCGCCGCTTGCTGCGCCAGGGGTTCGAGGTGCTGGTGGCCGAAGATGGGGTCCAGGCGTTAGCATCGATCCGGAACCAGGCGCCGGATATGGTGCTGCTGGATATCCGCATGCCGGGGATGGGCGGCATGGAGGTGCTGCGAGCCATCCGCGAACTGTATTCCCCGACCCAGCTTCCGGTGATCATGGTGACCGCCGAAGGCCACAGCGCCAGCATCGTAGAGGCGCTGCAAATGGGCGCCAACGACTATATCACCAAGCCGGTGGACATGCCGGTGGCGTTGGCGCGAATTCGCACGCTGTTGTCCCAAAAGACGCTGTCCACGGCCTTGCGCGAGAGCGAAGAGCGTTACGCCCGCACCGCGCGGGGCGCCAACGACGGCTTATGGGACTGGGATCTGGAGAAGGGCGAGATTTATTACTCGCCGCGTTGGAAAGAGATGCTGGGTTACCGGGACGGCGATATCGGAAGCCGGCCCGACGAATGGTTGTGCCGGGTGCATCCGGACGATTTCCCGCGCTTGCAAGCAGCCGTGGCGGCGCACTGCCGGCGGGAGACGCCGCAACTCGACTGCGAACACCGCATCCACTGTAAGGACGGCACCTATCGCTGGATGCTGAGCCGCGGGTTGGCGGTCTGGAAGGGAACGGGAGACGCCATCCGTCTGGCCGGCTCGCAGACCGATATTACCGCGGCGAAGGTGGCGGACCCGCTGACCGGTCTACCCAACCGTCTGCTCTTCATGGACCGGCTGGAGCGCCGTGTCGAACTATATAAGCGGCGGCTCGCGCGCGAGTTTGCGATCCTGCTGCTGGGCGTAGACCGCTTTAAGAACGTCAACGACAGCCTGGGACACCTGGCTGGAGACCAGTTGCTGAAGGCTCTTGCCGTGCGGTTGCGGGATGGGCTGCGGGCCGCGGACACGGTCGCGCGCCTGCAGGAAGATTGCGGCATCGCACGCCTGGCCGGCGATGAGTTCGCCGTGCTGCTGGATGAGATCGGACAAGCCGGCAATTCCGTTGCAGTGGCGGAGCGCATCGGTGCGGAGATGCACGCGCCTTTCGTTCTGAATGGGCACGAAGTCTTTGTTACCGCCAGTATCGGGATTGCCGGGAGCGCCAACGGCTACGAACGCGCGGAGGATTTGATGCGCGATGCCGATACGGCTCTGCACTGCGCCAAGGTGGCGGGAAGGTCCCGCTTCGAAATCTTCGACGCCGGCATGCGCCGGCGCGCCATCACCCGCTTGCAGGTGGAAACGGACCTTAGGCGAGCTTTGGAGCGCAACGAACTGCGCCTGCATTACCAACCGATTGTCGACCTTCGCACAGGCGCCATCGCGGGATTCGAAGCGCTGGTGCGCTGGCAACATCCATTGCGCGGCCTGATCCCCCCGATGGAATTCATCCCCGTAGCCGAGGAGACCGGGCTGATCGTTGCGGCGGGGCATTGGATCCTGGAGCAAGCCTGCCGGGACGCGCAGCGCTGGCTGGGTAACGCGCGCGGGGCCGCGCTATTGCCGCGCGGCTCCAACCTGACTTTGCACGTGAATTTCTCGCCGGCCCAACTGGCGGAATTGAACGCGATCGACGAAATCGAGCGTATCCTGCGGCGCAGTTGGCCGGGCAGCCGCGGATTCGGACTGAGCTTCGAGATCACCGAAGGCACCATGATGCGAAATTCCGATGCCGTCTCGACGCTGTTGGGGCGGCTGCGCGACCTGCACGTCGGCCTGGATATCGACGATTTTGGCACCGGCTACTCGTCGCTCAGCCAGTTGCAACATCTGCCGGTGCAGACACTCAAGATCGACCGCGCCTTTGTCAGCCGGATCGGATTGGAAACCGATAGTCTGGAGATCATTCGCACGATAGTGGCGCTGGCCCACAACCTGGGTATGGACGTCATCGCGGAGGGCGTGGAGACGGCGCAGCAACTCGCCCAACTGAAGACTCTCGGCTGCGAATACGCCCAAGGATACTACTTCGGCAAGCCGGCCGACCAGGAAACGGCCTGGGCCATGCTAGCGGCGGCCGCCGAGGTGCACGTCTCCCCGGCGGGGTTCGCGCCGCCACCCGGTGAGTCCAGTGTGGGCGGCTCGCCCCACATGTAATTCCCGTATCCCTCCGCCGGGACCAAGCATCCATTAAGCTGATCTCAGGAGGTATTCATGAAACGAAACGCATCGGCCGTTTGGCAAGGCGATCTCAAACAAGGCAAGGGCGCCATATCCACCGCCAGCGGCGTGCTTTCCAATACGCAATACTCGTTTGCGGCGCGCTTTGAAAACGGCGTGGGAACCAATCCGGAGGAACTGCTGGCCGCGGCGCACGCCGGCTGCTTCGCCATGGCGCTGTCCGGGCAACTGGGCGCCGCCGGGCTGACCGCCGAGCGTATCGACGTCACCGCAACCGTTTCGTTGGAGAAGACCGAAAGCGGCTTTGCCATCGCCGAAAGCCATCTCGAATTGAAGGCCAAGGTGCCCGGCGCCAGCCAGGCCGCCTTCGACACCGCGACAGCCAACGCCAAGGCGGGCTGTCCCGTTTCCAAGCTCTTCAATACGAAAATCACCTTGAACGCCGCCCTCGAATCGTAATGTGCTCCTGTTAACCCAGCCATCCCGCGACCGGATTTGCGCGCTCATCGACTCCCAACGCGGCCAGCCATTTTCTTATCCGGAGCAAGGCGCCACCCGGGATCGCGCGCCGCGGGGCTATACGGTCGACCACCATCGCATCCAATTAGGGCGGGGAGCCGCGGTCTTTGCGCGGGCGGTGGAAGCCTTGCATCGGTGGAAGATGTTCGATACCGGATGGACTGACCTCTGTTGGGCGGATACTCCGATTTGCGTGGGATCCACGGTTGCCGTGGTGGCCCGGCACTATGGGTTCCGGTCCTTGAACACGTGCCGGGTAGTCTATGTCGTAGACGATCGCGGCGCGCAGCCGCGGAACGGCTTCGCGTACGGGACCTTGATGGAGCATGCGGAAACCGGCGAGGAGCGTTTTACCGTGGAATTACAGCCGGAGGACGACTCTGTCTGGTACGATATCTATGCCTTCTCGCGGCCCAACGGACTCGCGCGCCTGGGGTATCCGCTTTCCAGAAGGCTCCAAAAACGGTTTGCGCGGGACTCGAAGCAGGCCATGCGGCGCGCCACCGGGTCCGATCTCAGCGAGTGACCGGTTGCGATTCGCTGAGTAGCGGCTGCGCATCGGGTTCGTGCCGGTGGAAGAGCGCGTGCTTCACGTCCGGCCAGAATTCCTTCATCACCTGCGAGAAGGCGTCCGTGGCGCAGGCGATCCCCAGCCTTTCGATGTTGTCGCCCACCGTGCGGGTGTCCGGATAATACGCGTTCGATATGGCGACGGCCGCGCCGTTCCCCAGCCATTCCGAAAAATTGAATTGCTGTCCACCGTTATCGGTGCGGCTGATGAAGATACGGGACGCCGCGTATCCCATCCGATACATCACGCCACCGCGGCGTTTTCCGATCCGGAAGTACCGTGGATCCTGGTGCAGCAGGGTCGGCATGAAGCTCTCGGTCATCATGTTGCCGATGATCTGGTCGCCCAAAGCCGTCCCGTAGCGACGCGCGTACCCCTTCATGCCCTGCCCGAACGATGGATTCTGGTCTTCGAGCTGGTAGAGGAGCGCGAAGGCTCCCCCTACGGGATAGACGGGCCAATCGAATGAGTCCTTCAAGCCAATGAGGAGCTTCTGCTTGCTGGTAATCGCCTGAAACGGCACATTGCCGTCGGTGGTGCGGTAATTTGGAAACACTCCGAAAACGCGCTTGTCTTGCTTTTCGCCTTGAGCGCCGGTGGCATCGGGTGGATTCTGAGCGGGGAGCACCGGCGGAGCGCCGTCCGAACCCGCCGGCTTCGCGGGACTGGAATCGTCCGCCGATTGCGCCCACGCAGGCATCGACGCCGCCAGCGATAGAACGAAAAAGCCCGACAAGAGGCGCCTCGGGAGGCCTAGGTGTGATGTCATTAAAAAATCCTGGTTAAAATCCGGAAGTGCCGCACCCAGAGATACTAACACCGCAGATGCTTAATGTGATGCGATCAGCCGTCCAATGGTTACGGTTATCGCCCTCGTGGCGAACGTACGGCGAAGAGAGCCCATCAGGGATTTTCCTTAATGGCCAGCACTGCATCCAAAACCGCGCCGGTCGTGCGGCCCTTCACGGACGGGAAGCCGGCCGCGCGCAGCAAAGTGGCATATTCGGCTAGCGTACGCTCCTTGCCTTCCGTGCAAACGAGCATGTTGAGCGATTGCATGTGCGCGGGAGTGGGTCCCGATTTGTCGTCGGCGAGCAATTTCTCGGCAATCAGTAACGCGCCCCCCGGCGGCAGCGCCCGGTAGATCTTCGATAGCAACATCCGGATGCGATCTTCCGGCCAATCGTGCAAAATGCGGCCGAGAGAATACAAGTCCGCATCCGGCAGATCGTCCTGGAAAAAGTCTCCGGCGATTAGATCGATGCGATCCCTGACCGCCGACGCGGCCACGTAGTCCCGCGCCATCGCGATCGCTACGGGAAGGTCGAAGACCACGGCGCGCAGTTGTGGATATCGTACGCAGAGGGCGATGGCCAGATGCCCGGTCGCGCCCCCCAAGTCCACCAGCCGCTGAAAACGTGAGAGATCGAAAGCCGCTGCCACCGGCGCGGAGCTCAACTGTCCAAAGCCATGCATCCCGCGCAGAAAACTGCGGCGCCGCGCATCGGTTTTGAAGAAGTGATCGAAGATGGGCCCCTGCCAGCCGAAAGTTTGGGTCCAGCGTGGAGTGCCTTCGCGAATGGCATCCTCCAGGTGCGCCCACATGGGGAAGAGAGCCTCGTTGGAATAGAGCACATAGCCGGTCAGCGAGAGCGGGCTTTGGTCGCACAGGTAAGATTCGGCAACAGGCTGGTTGGCGTAAACGCCATCCCGCTTCGCCAGGAGTCCGATTCCCACACAAGCATCCAGCAGACGTTCCAGCGCGTCCGGGCCGGCACCGGAGGCGGTTCCCAGCAGGCGCGCTGTCAGGCTGGACGCTTGCGCGGGGCCTTGGTGGAGCGCTTCGAACACGCCCAACGAGACGGCCGCGAACATGGTCTTCGAGCGGCGGAAGGCGTCGATCAATTCCAGCACGGGGGCTGGATCGGGGACAGGATCGGAAACGCTCATCGGGAACCTCGGAAGTGGTCGTAGCCCAGCGTGGGCAGCGGCTCGCCGGAGAGATATACGGCGCCCGGTTGGCCGCGGCGCATCACGCCGATGCGGGTCAGCGGAATGCTCCCAAAACGCGCGGGCACCTGGGCGCGCGGCCGCACGGTGAACAGCAGTTCGTAATCTTCGCCGCCATGGAGAGCCTGTTCCGGACTGGCGCCGGGGAAGCGGGGAGGCGGCTCGATGGCCGCTTCCAGCCCGGAAGCCAGCGCCATGCGCCGCAAGTCCAGCGAGATTCCGTCGCTCAGATCCATCGCGGCGGAGGCGCCGACATGTTCCCGCAGAAAGACCCCCAATGCCAGCCTGGGCTGCGGGCGCAGGTGGCGGAGCCATGCCCGACCCGTTTTCCGCTCGAGGCCGAGAGCCGAGCCGCCGAGCCGTCCGGAGACGTAGATGGCGTCGCCCGCGCGGGCGCCATCGCGCCGCAGTGCGCTGCCGCGCGGAACGGCCCCGCAGACCACGATATCGCACGCCGTTTTGGCCGCGCGCGCGAGGTCGCCACCGGCCAACGGGACGCTGCTACCTCGCGCCAGCCGCAACAATCCGCTATAAAAACGATCGATCCAGCGCCGGTCGGCGCGCGCGCCGGCGGCGAGCGAAAGCAGACAAAAGCGCGGCACGCCACCCATGGCGGCGATATCGCTCAATCCGCGCGCCAGCGCCTTGTGCCCCAGCGCTTCCGGAGGGTGCGTATGGTGATGGAAATGCACGTCCTCCACCAGCAGATCGGTGGTGAACAGCAGGTCTTCCCGCGCGCCCCGCGGGCGGAAAATAGCGCAATCGTCGCCGATGCCCAGCACCAGACCGCGCCCCGCTGGCAAGCGTACCCGGCGGCGGATGGATTCCAGGATGTCGGCCTCGCCGCCGCTTAGGAACATTGTCCTCTGTCGCGCATCTGATTCCTCCGCAAGATTTTATACCAAATTGAGCTTGACCGCACGATTGCCATCTGCGATAATTCCAAGTGCTAGTTTTGAAATGGTTGTTTGTCCCGCGCCACCGAAAGTCCAGAGAGCTACGAGCTTCGGCTCGTAGCTTTTTCGTTTTTAGGGTCGCTTCCTGGAGCCTGGGCGAACAAATGAATCAGGAGAAGAAGCAGTGAGAGAAAAAGGCATTGTGAAATGGTTTAACGCCGCCAAAGGCTATGGTTTCATCCAGAGAGGCAGCGGCGATGACGTGTTTGTACACTTTTCGGCCATCCAGGCAAACGGATACCGTTCCCTGGATGAAGGCGCGGAGGTAGAGTTCGAGGTGAAGCAGGGGCCTAAGGGACTGCAGGCCGAGAACGTCGCCAGGGTTTAGATTGCGGAATTCCAGAGTTTCGTCGGAGTGGGGGCCCCCGGTTGTGGGGCCCTTTTCATTTGGGGTAGCCAAAAGGCGACGGCGCATGGCGCCGTCCTACGGCTCCAATACCACCTGCACCCGATTGCTTTCCTGCCCGTCCGCGGCGATGTAAAACTCCGCAGGTCCCGCATTGACCAAGGCCGGCAACTGCACCTCAATCAAATAGAAGCCGATGTAACCCGGCGCCAACGCGGCGCGCGTGACTTGTACCGGCATGCGGTCCAAATAGGCCTTGACAGTAGCGGCAACCACCGGCGGATTCTCCAGCGGGGCGGCCATCCCTGTGGGCCAGTCCGGCCGAACTTTACCAAGGCCGGTCGCCAGGATCTGCAAGCGGGTGCCGGAATGCGCGGTGTTGCGGCCATCCAGCATCAGGCCGCTGTCTCCATCGAGAACCATCGGCGAGCCGTCGCGGTTCACGAAGATGGCCGGCGATACGGCTTGCACCGGCAAGCCCAGCGTGAAGCGTCCCGTACCGGTCTCCAAGGCCAGCGAGAAATTGTCGGCAGAGGCTTCAAACGGCACCTGAATCTGCGACTCCGCGTCGGAGGCGGCGAGCACCGGAAAGGTCAACGCGCCGGCGTTGGCTGCGTTGACGCGCCCGCCGACTACGCTGATCAGCGATCCCGGCGCGGCCGCGCGCGTGCTGAAGTCCGCGGCGTTCACCAAGCGCAGCGTTCGCAGATGGTGCGGGGCGGCCGTCGCGTATACGCCGTAGCCATCCAGAGCGGCATAAAGTTGATAACCGTTGGCATCCAGCTTCACGTCGGTGGCGGGAGCCGCGGGAAGACTCGTCGAGATCGGCGCCCAGTTCACGGTGGCGGCGCTGGCATTCTCCAGATCGGCCGCGGCGTAGAAGACGCCTTTATCGGTAGCCACATAGACCGCGCCGGCGCTGCGCACAGCGGCTACACCGTGGGCCGGCACATCCGGCAGGTTGGCAGTCAGATCGTCCCAGAATCCGCCGCTATTGGTGGTGCGTAGCACGTGCACGCCCGCGCCACCCAAAGCCGCCAGGGCCACGCGCGGCTCACTGGGATCGGCGAAAAATCGCTCGACGGGTCCGCTACCGCCAGTCCGGGAGGAGGTCCAACTTCCGCCGGCATCGAGCGACACCCAGATGCGGCCGTCCGCCGCGCCCGCATAAACCGTTTGACCGGACGCCGCCACGGCCGTAATCCGCGTTCCCAGCCGCTCCGATGCGCGGTGCAAAGCGTTGTCCTCGGCCGCGCCTTCAGCCGTGGCATCCGGACTTGGCTGCCAGGCTTCCGCGCCTGGGGCCAGTTGCATGGCGCCCAAATCCTTCACCAGAATGCGCGTACCATGCATACCTCCGGGGGTGGCCAAAATACGGCTGGCCGGCAGGTTCGGTAGATGCAGGTTCAACCCCGACCACGACAGGCCGCCATCCATCGAGCGCCAGACGCCGAAGTCGTTGGCCACCGCCACTTGGTCCGCATCGCCGGGAGAAGCCGCCACGCTGCGCTGCGCCGGGCCGATAATCGATTGCTCGTGGAAAGCGGTCAGGTTCGACCAGGAGTGGCCGCCATCGTCGGAACGGTAGAGTTGCGACCCGAGGGCGTAGATGCGCCCCGGAGCGGCGGGGGCCAGGACCAGCTTCGCGCCTGGTTCGGGCACGCGATCCACGGCTGGCGCCGGCGCATCGGCCGGCGCGGAAGTTGCCTGGGCGGGAGTCCAGCTTTCAAAATCGGTGGTTTCCAAGACGCGTCCGGAGCGAGTGCGGGCATAAAGCTGAGCGCCATCCGCCGAGTACCAGACGGTATCGACCGGTCCGGTAGCCGGGGAAGCCAGCCCTACTTCCATGGACGGGTTACCTACGCGGCGCCACTCTACCGGAGAGGTCTGCGCCGCCAAAATGCCGGCAGCCCCCGCGGATAAAATCGCTCCCAAAAGATAACGCCAACGCGAAACTGTTTCTTTGTGACACACAACCGAGTCCTATTTTAACCTATTCGGGGCCGCCTGCATACTCCAAAGAGTTGAATCGATGGAATTTGTGAAACACTTTTCATACGGCGCGAGATTTGCCATGCATCTTTGGTGCTAGACTAAGGTTTCAAAACGCACTATCCACTATGATGGTGCCAATGGAACGAAGGTTGTTTCATGTTTTCGCGTAGACGGTATAGTACGGCACGGTGGCTGCTGTTGGCGGCGGCGTGCATCTATGTTGTCCCCATCCACGCCGAAAGCGGCGCGGCCAAGGTAATTACCCTGAATGGGCAGGTTTCCGTGCTGCGCGATAACTCCCCCTGGGTGTTGAACGTGGGCGATGCGGTCGAGCCGCGCCAAATCATCATCACGGGACCAGACGGTTTCGCGGTCTTCCAGGTTTCCGATGGCAGTACCTTCGAAGTTTTCCCTAATGCACGGGTGGTTTTCCGCGAGAATGCGGGGTCCTGGCGGGACCTGTTGGATGTCCTGTTGGGGCGTGTGAAAGTCCATATTCAGAAGCTGGGTGGGCAGCCCAATTACAATCGTGTGCGCACGCCGACCGCGGTGATTTCCGTGCGCGGCACGGTCTTCGATGTGGCTATCGAGGACGAGGACGATACCACGCTGGTGAGCGTGGAGGAAGGGCAGGTGGGCGTGCAACACCTGCTGAAGCCCGGCCCCGAACGTATCTTGAACCCAGGTGAATCGATCCGCGTCTACCGGAACCAGCCGTTGGCCGCGGCTCAGGTGGATCGGAGTCCTTTGATCCGCGGCGTCCTGCGCGCGGCCGAGCAAGCCTTGTACCAAGTCGTTTACCGGACGGGGCTGCCGGGCGGGGGCAGCGTACCAGGTTGTACGACCGGGTCGGGGCCGAGTTGCGACCACAAGACTCCGACTCCGCCGCCGACTACGCCGCCACCCACGAACTGACCCGGTCATTTCAGAATCCGCTGGAGGGCGGCCAATCCTGGCCGGCTCCGCTTGCAGCTCTTGAAGCCGGTATTCGACGGAGCTCCAGCTGCCCTGCACGCGCACGATCTTGGTGTTGGCGCCGTCATAAGGAGCGATGCCCCGTGCGACGCCAGATGCGGCACCCGCACCCAAGTGCCGATCCAGATGTGCGACGCGCTGTCGCGCAACACGCCCAAGCTAGAAGGCGTCAAGGCGCAACTGGCCGAGCACAAGACCGAGCCGAATTCCGGACTGGGCAAAGCCATCTCTTACTTACTGAATCACTGGCCGCAACTGACGCTGTTTCTGCAGCAACCGGGCGCGCCGATCGACAACCACATCGCGGAACGTGCCCTGAAGAAAGCCATCCTGAACCGCAAGAACGCACTCTTCTACAGGACCCTGAATGGCGCCGGAGTCGGCGATCTGTTTATGAGTCTGATACACACCTGCGAGCTGAACGGGGCCAATCCATTCGATTATCTGACCGAGTTGCAGCGGCACGCCGCGGAGTTGAAGGGTAATGCAGCGGAGTGGATGCCCTGGAATTACCGCGAGACGCTGGCGCAGCTCGCCATGATCGCAGCCGCGTAATATGATGAATCCAGCCTGGCCGGAAAGGATCGATTGCGGCCAAGCGGGAGCGCCGCGCGGAAAGGGCGGGACAACGGCCTTGCGAGACCAAATCGAATAGGGTTTTTGGCCCGCTACGGAAACCGTTGAATATGTTTCGCGCGGGCCACTACTCTCGCGTCTCCCCAAACGATCGGCAGACTATACCTTGCAGATCCGCGGCCTGCATCGCATTTTGGCGTGAACTATTTCCCGGAGAAATCAGGCCCCTTCCGGTGCCATAGGATTTCGCGAGTCTTCCTCGCGGTACCGGCCGGGAATGTGGCGGGCAAAATAGCCACCCTTGGACTTGGGCCTCTACCATCATTCTGGCGGTTGCTGCCCACGATGATCGCATAAAGGCCGGCCGACAACACGTCGCGCGCCGGCCTTTTGCCGTCCGCACGGGTGATCACCAATCGGATCGGTAGTGGCGGCCTTATACGGTGGGGTAATGGCCAGACGCACCTCCTGGCCGCCACCCACACCCAAAGGCCCGGAAGAGATCGGACTGGCAGGGCACGCGAAGATCGTCCCCAGGTGGAAGCACGAACTGTTCGCATCCATAATACTTCGTCAGCTTAAGCTGTTTCCCTTAGACGAACAAAAAGCGAACCAGATCATAAATTTCGCTGTTTCAAATCCACCCTACGCATCCCCACCGAAAGGACAC
>Ga0187871_10000294_pt1 | contig 48478 bp, 43 predicted proteins | sample June2016WEW_16_1_FD_132988 | JGI IMG/M metagenome (GOLD analysis project Ga0187871, IMG submission 132988) | Peatland microbial communities from SPRUCE experiment site at the Marcell Experimental Forest, Minnesota, USA - June2016WEW_16_10 | ecosystem: Environmental > Terrestrial > Soil >...
GCAGCTCGTCGTCTTTCGTCAGCCAAGACTTGAGTTCGGTTGCGATCAGCGACGAGTAGGCACCGAATCCGCCGGAACCCGTACCGGACCGCTCCGGCTTGCCAAGATCGAGCGCCAAATCGCATTCGCCGCGCCATAATACATCCAGATGTACGAGTGCTCGGCGCCGAGGTCCGCAATCGGCAGTTTGACCCAGACGACCGCGATACCTGCGCCGGCATCCAAACGCTCCAGCCGAAACTCGAGCGGCGTCTTGTCGTCGGCGGCGATGAAGCGCAAGTCTGTGCCGGTCTTATCAACATCGTTGAAGTAGCCGAAATTGCCGGTATGCAGCCGGATCGGCAGCGTGACCTCGGATAGCCCGGCCGATCCGGCCGCCGTAAGCACGGCAGCATCAATCGTCAGGCGCTTGCGGAATTGCCAATCGCCGTTCCACCAGGAGGCGCTTGCGATCCCGGGCAGCACCAGGATCATGAGTATCAATGCGAATCGGATCAATTCGCGTGGCGCTTCCTTCATTGGGCGAATCTCCAGGTGCTCCGTTCCTCATCATCGTCCGAGCCCGCGTGCACTCTCGATCAAATCCGCTTTCGCGGCAATAAGAGAAATCCCCGATTAACGGGATACCATCCACAGATGCGCGGGCAGTCGCGCGCAATATTGCTCAAATGACGCTCTGGCGCCGCTGACGCAGGCGCGCGATCTCCTCCTGATCCATGCCCTCGAGCTGCTCCTCGATGATCTTGATGGCGGACTCGATTTCGGGCATTAGTACATTTTCGATGGCCCTCGCCCGGCGTTCGGTGCGTACGTAATCGCGCACGAGCCGTCGCAAATTGACGCAGCAGGCGGCCAGCTCCACGGCGCGCTGCAGCCACTTGCGCTGAGCCTCGGCGCAGGCGCGCGCCTCGGGCGTCGGATTGACGGGCTGCTCGCGAGGACCGGGCGGCTGCGCGATCGGCTCGAGATGCGCGTCGAGCAATTCCAGCCCGAACAGGCGTGAGCGGCGGATCGCGAGGCGCTCTGTGCTCAATATCAATGGCGGTGGGTAGACCGACAGCTCATCGATACCGTGGCGGCGCACCGCCGCCCGCACACGCAGATCCAGATCGCTCGATCGCTCGGCGCAGTCGCGTCGCAGAGAATCGAGGCGCGCGAGCTGCCGCCGGATTTCCGCGGCGAGCAGCAGGCGCTTCTCGTCGAGCAGTTCGTAGCCCTCGTGCACCAGCTGCCGCTCGTCCTTGAGTTCCATGACCGCGATGCGGGTCGCCGAGAATTCACGCTGTGATTCAGGCATCCGCTTCGCTCCGCAGGTGCTCATCGATTTGCCGCTGATTGAGTCGTGTCAACTCGGAGGCCGGTAGAGCGCGCAGCAGTTGCCACCCGATCGCCATACTTTCCTCGAGAGTGCGCCGGCCCTCTTGGTGCACGAGCCGCTGCTCGAAGTCGCGTCCGAAGCTCAAGAAACGGCGATCGATTTCGGGCAGGCTCTCCTCGCCCATGACGCTCGCGAGCACTCGCACGTGAACCGCGCGCGCATAGCAGGCAAACAGTTGGTTCGCGAGCGCCGGATGATCGGCCTGCGTGTATCCTTCGCCCGTGCCTGCACTCATGAGCCTTGAGAGGCTAGGCAATACGCGCACTGGCGGGTAGATGCCGCGCCGATCGAGTTCGCGGTCGAGTACGATCTGTCCTTCGGTGATATATCCGGTCAGATCCGCAATGGGATGACTGATATCGTCAGCGGGCATCGACACGATCGGCACCTGAGTCAGGGTGCCGGGCTGGCCGGCGATGCAGCCGGCGCGCTCGTAAAGGCTTGCGAGATCCGAGTACATATATCCTGGATAACCTTTGCGGCTCGGCAATTCGCCGTGACCTGCCGAGACTTCGCGCAGCGCCTCGCAATAATTCGTCATGTCGGTCATGACGACCAGTACATGGCGCCCCTCGACGAACGCCAGATACTCGGCGGCCGTCAGCGCGTAGCGCGGCGTTAACAGCCGTTGTGTGGATGGCTGGTCCGCGAGATTGAGGAACATCGCCGTATGCTCGAGCGCGCCGCTCGACGCCATCGCGCTGCGGAACGCTTCGGCGGTATCGTGCGAGATCCCCATGCCGACGAACACGACCGCAAACGAGCCCTGCGTCTCGTGCCGCAAGCGCGCCTGCAACACGATGTCGGTCGCGAGCTTGTCATGCGGCAGGCCGGCGCCGGAGAACAGCGGCAGCTTCTGACCTCGCACCAGACTGTTCATCAGATCGATCGCTGAAATCCCCGTCTCGATGAAATCGCGAGGCAACGCGCGGGCCGCCGGATTGATTGCAAGACCGTCAATGCGCATGCGGCGCACGGCGGCGATCGGCGCGCCGCCGTCGGTCGGCTGTCCGATGCTGTCGTAGGTCCTACCGAGCATCTCGGGACCGACGCCGAACAACAGCGGCTCATTCCAGACGCGCACACGCGTGTCCTGCACGCCGAGGCCGATCGTCGACTCGAGAACCTCGATCACGAAAGTTCGCTCATCGAGAGCGGCGACGCGTCCGATGCGTCCCCGGCCATCGCGGTCGAGCACTTCGACGTGGGCGTTGAGGCCGATTTCCACTTTGCGCTCGAGAAACAGCAGTGGGCCCTCGATGCGTTGCACGCAATTCTCGAGCATGAGTTCAGCGCGCATCGCTGTGCTCACGCCTTAATGCCGAGAACTCGGCGTCGAGCTGCTTCCAAAGATCGCGGATTTGCGCGATTCGTGCCTCGCCGAACTCCTCACCGATGCGCTGCAGAATGCGGCGCACCGGAAGATCGGCGATGCGATCCGGATGCACGCCAGCCGCGACGGCGTCGCGCGCTACGTCGATGAAGCGAACCACGACGCGCAGAATCTCCGTTTGTCGCTGTGGTGAACAATAGCGATCGATTTCGGAGAAAGACGACTGGCGCAGCACCGCGTCGTTGACCAGGTCGGCGCACAACAGCGTCAACTGCTGCGCCGGCGGCAACGCGTCTTTGCCGACGATGCGCGCCATGCTCTCGAGCCGCACCTGCGCCTCGAGCAGCTCGAGCAACCGCGTACGCTGCGCCAGCCAGTCCGGATTGCCCTGCGACTGCCACCAATGCGCAAGCGCCTCGATGTCAGCGCTGTAGGACTGCAGCGGATTGATCGCGGGAAAGAAGCGCGCTTGCGCTCTGGTGCGGTCGAGCGCCCAAAAGGTGCGTACGAAACGCCGCGTGTGCATCGTGACCGGTTCCGTGAAGTCGCCGGCCGGCGGGCTGATCGCGCCGATGATCGTGACCGACCCTTCCGCACCCGCGAGCGTTTTCACCCGGCCCGCACGTTCATAGAATTGCGCGAGCCGTGAGCTCAAATAAGCCGGATAGCCCGCCTCGCCGGGCAGATCGCCGAGGCGCCCGGAGACTTCCCGCAGCGCCTCGGCCCAGCGGCTCGTCGAATCCGCCATCAGCGACACGTGCAAACCCTGGTCGCGATAGTATTCCGCGACCGTGATCGCCGTGTAGATGCTGGCTTCGCGCGCGGCAACCGGCATGTTCGAGGTGTTGGCGATGATGACGGTGCGCTCCATCAGCGGCCGCCCGCTGCGCGGGTCCTGCAATTTGGGCAGCTCGTCGAGCACTTCGGACATCTCGTTACCGCGCTCGCCGCAGCCGACGTAGATGATCACGTCGGCGTCGGACCATTTGGCGAGTGCCTCCTGCAGTATCGTCTTGCCGGTGCCAAATCCGCCCGGCAGCGCGGCGCGGCTGCCGCGTCCGATCGGAAACAGCGTATCGAGAATGCGCTGTCCGGTGATCATCGGACCCGATATCGGCAGTCGCCCAATGATCGGGCGCGGCTCGCGCACGGGCCAAGTCTGTGCAAGCGCGATCTCGAGTGTCGCGCCGCCCTCGAGCTCGAGCCGGCATACCGGCTCCTGATCCGTGTACGCGCCCGCCGCCGCGACCCAGCGCGCAACGCCCGCGGCCGCTCTTGCGGGACCGAGACAGAGTTGCGCCGGCGAGGTCGCAATCTTGCCGATGACTTGGCCGGGGCGCACGTGTTCGCCGGGCGCAACCGCGGGTTCGAAGCCGTAGCGCCGCGGCGGCCGGCTTCTCGCACCGGGGCGAATGAAAGCCCCGTCGGCCGCATCCAGCGGACGCAGCAGACCATCGCAGATCGTGCCGAGCAGGCCCGGACCGAGCACGATCGAGAGCGGCTGGCCCGAGCCCGCGATCGCGTCGCCCGGCTTCAGACCGGTGGTATCTTCATAGATCTGCGCGACGAAGTCGTCCGATCCAAGTTTGATGACTTCGCCGAGCAGCGCGCTTGGGCCGACCGCGATCGATTCATTGACATGGAACGCATCCTTGGTCCCGGCGCGCAGCACCGGACCGCTGATCCAGCGTATTCGGGCCTCGCTCATCGCGGCTTGCCCGGCGCCAGGAATCGCGCGAGAAACTCCGATTCGATTGCGGCGCGCGATGCGAGCAATCCCACCGCCGTCGCGTCGAGGCAGGCACCCGCGGTTTTGATTCTGATGCCGGCGCGCAGGCTTGGATCGCATGCCAGCTCGAGCGTTCGCGCCGGACCGCGCTCGTCGCCGGCAGCGAGCGCCGCTAACGCGCCCAGCTCCTCGCTCGGCCAGCCGGCGCCATGCTCGATGCGCCAGCCGGGCTCGTTGAGCATGCAATTGGCTTGATGAACGGCCGCCTCGAGCCACGATTTGCGTTGCGCAGCGTCGGCCCATCGCGCTTCGAGCACACCATCGATTGCCGACCACATCACCGTCAGCAGCGCGCACGTCGCTGCTTGGGCGCGCTGCCGTGTCTCGAGTGCGGCCGCGGCCACGGCCTTTTGCAGCGCTTGTTCGGCCTGCTTGCGCTCGCGCGCGCTTGCGGCCCGCACGTCGGCAAGCGCCTCCTTGCGAGCGGAGCGCAGCAGATCGCGCGCTTGGAGTTGCGTTGCCGAGCGCAATTGGGCGCAGCGCCGATCGCGGTTCGTCGCGATCCGCTCCAAGAGCGCCTCGACCTGCGCGTCGAGAACGCTCGCCGGAGCGCTCGAGCCGTGGGTGTCCGGTTGGAATTCGTTCACGCCGAGACCCCGAGCGCGCGGCGCACATCAAGCTCGATTTCGCTGGGCTCGTATTCGCGCCGCAGATCCGCAATGACCAGCACCAGCGGTTTCTCCGCCAGCAGCGCCGCATCGAGTTCCGCCGCCGGGATCGCCGCGGCGTATTGCGCGGTTATCACGACGAACTCGGCGCTACGCAGCGCTTCATGCCAACAGTCCTGCACCGAGGTCGCCTCCGGCGTCAGCACGCGCGCGCCGATCAGGCGCCAACCGAGTGCAGTAACCTCGTCTGCGATGAGCGCGAGGCGCATCGTGGCTCACGCGACCCGGTTTAAAATGAGTATCGAGACGATCAATCCGTAGATCGCGATTCCCTCGGCGAGGCCGACGAGAACGAGCACGCGGCCGAACAATTCCGGCTTTTCGGCGACGGCGCCGACCGCACCGCTACCGACGCGCGCGACCGCAAAGCCTGCAGCGAGCGCGGCTAATCCGGTGGACAGCGCCGCGCTCATGAAAGCCCAGCCCATGAGCTGCGGATCGGCTCGAACCGCGGCGGCGGTGACCGCCGTCTGTGCCGCCGTTGTCGTGGGAATGAGCAGCAGCACGGTTGCGGCGGCACCGACGATGACTGCAAGGGTGCCGACAAGAATTGCAGCGCCGCGAATTTTCAGTTTCATGCGGAAGTCCTCGATGATGGATTCAGGTCTGTCGCGGCGACAGGCAGCGGCAGCGGACGGAACGCGCGGCCCGAGCCGCGCAGGAAACGGATGAAGAATTCGAACAACACGAGCCGGGTCGTCTGGATGCCGACGACGAGACCCTCGATCGCGATGATCAGCGCATTGCCGGCCGCGAGCATCAGCCACGACGCCGTGTGTTGGCCCGTGGCGGTGCCCACGCTCGCGGCGAGACCGGCCACGGCGAAGCCGAGTCCGGCGTGCGCGAGCGCGAAAGCGCCGATACGCACGAATGAAACCGTATTGATCGCGAGCTGCAGAAGGGTCTCGAGCGACTCACCGACGGCGGCGCCGAGGTGCGCGAACCGAGCGGAGGGCTCGAGCAGCGTGCTTCCGATCAGAACCCATGCGACACCAGCCGGTAGCGCCCACAAGGCGCGCCGGTCGATTGGCGCGCAGATTGCGCCGAGATAGCACAGCACGAATCCCGCGCGTGTGGCCCACCATTGCGTCGCGCGGCCCGACCAATGGAACTGCACCGCATCCAGAACGAGCCCGAGCAGTATCACGCAGGCGCCGCCCGCGAGACTCGCCTCCAACATTACCAGCGGCCGGTCGAGCGGCCGCAGCCAGAGCGCGGGCATGAGTCGCTCGTCGGCGAACACGCTGCCGAATAAGAAGCCGAATATCATCGCAGCGATGCCGCCCGGCACCAGCAGTTCGGTGGCCGGAAAACGTTTGCGCAGCGCTGCGCCCGCGAGGACGAGCACCGCGCCCTGGCCGACATCGGCAAACATGAAACCGAACATCAGCGGCGCGACGAACGCCAGCACCCGGCTCGGGTCCGTTTCGTTGGCGCTCGGCATGCCGAGCAGGCGCGTGAACAGTTCGAATGGCCGCGCCCAGCGCGGGTTGCGCAGCACCGCCGGCTGAATCAATTCGCGTGGCGCCTCCGGAAAGCGTAATAGATAGTGAAGATGCCCTTGATCGAGCGCTGCCCGGAATCGCATGCCGTCCGAATCGCTGGTCCAGCCCGTGATCCATGCGAAGTGCTCCGTGAGCGCGAGCGACGGCACGTTCTCCACGAGCCACTCGATGCACTGCAGGTCGCCGAGCGCTGAGCTCAAGCTGTGCTTGCGATGCAGCTCCGCGAGCGTCGCAGCAAGGATTTCCGATTCACCGCCGATCGCCTCGATCTTCGCGCGGATGGCGGCACGCGCCGCTTGCTTGTCGGCGGGCAGGCCGGCCGGCACGATGAACCGGCGGGCCTTGGACGCGCCCAGCGTGTCGTCCAGCACGGCGATCTGTTCGGCAGGACCGACTGCAAGTAAATAACTCGCCTCGGGGCTCGCGATCGTTTGTGTGAGCACCGATGGAGGGATTCCGAGCGCGCGCGGGGCTGACGGCAGCACATAGGCACGGCTCGCGAGCAGCGGACCGGCGTCCGCGAACAGCCGCAGATCCGGCAGGTCCCCTGCGGATTGTGACAACAGCCGCTCAAGCAGCTCCAGCTGTGCACGCTCTTGCGCCAATTTCTGCAGCTGACCGATCAGCGGTTCGGCAGCGACGGACCAGGAGCGCAGCCGTTGCAAGGCTGCGCTGGAAATCTCCTCCGGCTCGCGCGCCCGCACCGGCGGCACGGCCGCCGCTCGCGGCCAAAATTCCCCATAGCGGCGCGCCGAACGCTTGTATTCATCGACCGAGGCGCGCAATGCCGGCAACAGCACCGCCGCGGAGGTGTCGCTGCGCGCCTGCAGTTCCACTTCGCCGGTGTCGGCGAGGCGTTGCAGCGCCTCCGTCAGCTCGTCACGCGCGATCAGCAGCTCGAACCATTTCGCCATCGCGGGGCGCAGCGCCATCATGGAACCTCCGATCGCTCTGCAAACAAACACCGGTACGCCAGTGCGCCGCGCAGCCGCTCGAGATCAAGCGCGAGGAGAGCAAGATGACAGACTGTAACGATTACCGTGCCGGCGGCGAGCCGCAGCAAGTTTTGAAGGCGATTCGCCAACTCGCCGCGCGGCGCGTCAGCGCTGTCGGCAGCACGCAGCAGCTGCTGCTGATGCTGCCGCATCGCCAGCAGCATCAGCTCGAGCGACTGCTCCGTGCGCGCATCGGCTCGTGGCTTGAGCGTCTGCCAATGAGCGCTCCAGGCCGCGCCCACCGAGCTGTGCCCAGTCAGGGCGGCCGCCAGCGGGGCGAGCGCGGTGCGGCTCAGCACCGCAACCCGCTCCGCGGGCGGACCCGGCGCAATCCGACCGTAGACCGTATCCGCCAACATCCAAATGGGCGCGGGATCCGGGCGTGCGAGCTGCGCGAGCAGACTTAAAGTAGGCAGCCACGCGAGCCAGGCGAGCCAGGCTTGCCATTCCTGTGGATGCCAAATCGCCACGGCTTCGACGTAGCTACGCCACCGCGTTCTGAGCGCAGCTTCAAACGTATGACAATCATGCTGTTCGGCATCGAAGCCGCCGACCCAGTCGGCCATCGCGGTCGAGCGCACAGCCGCAAGATAAAGGCCGAGGTCCCGGTTCGCCTCGAGACGGCGCCAATCGGCCTCGTCGAGGCGTTCGCCGAAGCGAGCGAGCACCCGTGTCAAGGCATAGTCCAAATTGCCGTCGGTCGACATGTCCTCAGAACTCTTCGTCGCTCAATCGGGTCAGACTCTCGGCCAAGTTCTGGAGCACCGATTGCACGTGCTCGCCGACCTCGCCCGGCGCAGACGCAGGGCTCAGTGCTTCGGCGCGCCGCTCAAGTACTTGAGCGGTACGCTCACCGAGTGCACTGGCGGCCCGCAGATGCAGCGCCGTGATGCGCGCGCGGGCGCGCTCGAGAATGGTCCGGCGCTGGTGCCGCGCGAGTTCGAGGGACGCCTGCATTTGCCGCTCGCATTCTGTTATCGCAGAGCGCGCAGTTTGTTCCGCCGCGAGAACGCGATTCATTGCAGTCGCGACTTGCGCGTCGTAAGGAAGATCCGTCGGTTTATCGGTCTGCATTGGAGGACTCATCAGTATCCTCCCGCTGATGATGCTGCGATCATCCGTCGCGCTGACGCAGGGTGTCGATAAGAGAAAACGCGTATCCTCCTGCGACGGGACCGCATTGCTGCACGGCGAGCAATGACTCAATCTCCACATATCCACTCATGGCAACGAAAACATCGATCATCGGCGAACTCGGCGAAGCCGCGCTGCTGCTGCCGCAGCACTTGCAACGGGCGCTCGCGGCGAACGATCGCCTCAAGTTTTGCTTCACGCTGCTGCAGGCGGCCGAAAACCATGCAAGTCATCCGGAAGATCCGCCGCTCGATTTGAAAGCTGAGCGCATCGCCGCGAACCTTCCTGCAGGCGAACTCGATGCCGCGGTCGCGCTGAGTCGGCGTGAGGCCGACGGCGCCCTGCATTTGGGTGGGGCTGCGCGGCTGCAGCAGGAGATGCTGGAGGACATCGCATCGATGTCCGCACCGTTGGCGCTTGCCGGATCGGGCGAAGCCGAAACCTTCAGCGCGCGTGCCCGAACTCTGTTGGCGGCGTTGCCGCCGTTCACCGACGACCGGGTACCCGCCGGGCTGGTCGGCGCCATGACATCGGCCAATCGCGGCGCGGGCGACAGTCTGCACATTCTCGTCATGGATTTGCACAAGGCGATCAATGCGCTGCAGGCGGCGCTCGCCGAGGAGTCGATCGACGGCGCGCGCGTCTGGCGAATCGATGCTGCCGATAGACCGCTGATCCGTGCATTCATGTCCGGCCTCAATGAGACCGCGCGCCTCAAATTCGATCATCCGGGACTCGCAACCATCGCCACTCGTAGCGGCGCTCGCCTGGTCATCGAAAACGACATCGGCACGACCGATGCGCATGTGTTGGTGCTGCATGTCGAGGGATTGTCGGCGATCCTGACGTATACCGATGTGCACGCGCGGCGGCTCAAATTCTTCCAGAAGCTCTTCGAGCCCTTCGGCGTGCATTGGGACGACACGCTCGCGCGCAGCAGCGAGCGGCTCGGCGAAGAGCCGAACTATTATCTGTCCATCGGCCGTTACGACGCGGCTGACGCGAAGATGCTCGAGCGCTATCTCGCCTTCCTCGGATCGCGGATCGTTTTTCTGATCGACTGGAATCACGCGCGCAAACGTCTCCGTGAATTCCTCGGCAAAGGGGATGGCGTGAGGCTGCTCAAATGGGCGGCCGACAACAACATCGGCCACCGCGGCTTCTTGAAGCTCGGCGGGGAGCGGCTGCTGTACGAGGCCATCGAATTCGCGCAGCGCACGCCGTTGCACGTCGGCGAACGCCTGCACGAGGCGCTGGGGCCGGAGGCCGCATTCGAATACTTGCAGTTCGTATTTCGCGAATCGACGACCGGGCTGCTGCAGGCACGCTCGGAGCGATTCATTCGAGATGCCATCAAAGCCGAATTGGCGCGCCGATTTCACACGGCGCAGGCCAGTCTGCTCGCGATCGGGCTCACGCATGCCGAGCGCGTCTTCGATCTCGCGACGAGTGTGCACGACGGGCTGCTGCGCTGCGCCGATCCGGGGGCGGCCGAGTTCCTTGGGCGCACCGCGCGGCGGGCATCCGTGTGGGAGCACGAGTGTGACGTGCTCGTGACGCGCATCCGCTCGCTCGCGCGGCGCACCGCGACGCCGGAGGTCTACGCGGCGCTCATGCATGCGGTAGACGATGCCGCGGACGGACTCGAAGAGGCCGCGTTCCTCATGACACACCTGAGCGCAGCTCCGGTTTCCGATGAGCTGATCGAAACCGCGCGTCGGCTTGCTTCGCTGGTCCAGAGTGCCGCGCAGGAATCGGTCAAAATGTTCGAAGCGGCGAGTCATGTTACGCCCGAGGGCGCGCGAGAAGACATGCAGGATTTCTTCGCCGCCGCCGATCGCATCGTCGGCCTCGAACATGAAACCGATGCGGCCGAACGCGCCGTGACGCGCGCGTTGCTCGCGAGTGGCGCCGACGTCAAGAGCTTCTATCTTCTGTCACGCATCGGCAACGCTCTCGAGGGCGCCGCGGACGGCCTAGCGCACGGCGCGTTCAAGCTACGCGACCATCTGCTCGATGATGTGCTGACCGGCTAGGAACACGAATGGGCGACAATCGCGGGAATCTATACTTCATATTGCCGAATGCCATGGCCGACGTCACCGGGCGCCAAGCGGCTGCGCTGATATCGAGTGCGGCGCCTGCAGCGATCATCGGCTCCAAGGCGGCCGGATTGATGCGGCTCGCGCAGCTCGGCCTGCCCGTGCCACCGGCTTTCGTGCTCGGCACGGCACTCTGCCGCGAGTACTTTGCGCACGGCGGTCGGCTCCCGGACGGCACCCGCGAATTACTCGCCGAAGGCCTCTCGCGTCTCGAGCAGGCTAGCGGATGCGGCTTCGGCCGTGTGCGCCGGCCGCTGCTGGTGTCGGTACGATCGGGCGCGCCGGTGTCGATGCCGGGCATGCTGCAGACGATTCTAAACGTCGGACTCGGCGAACAAAATTCGCGCGGCCTGTTGCGCGCATCCGGCAATCCGCGCTACGTGCATGATTGCTATCGGCGGCTCGTGCGCGATTACACCGTGGCCGTGCATGGGGCGGACGCGGGTCAGTTCGACATGCTCGTTGCGCGTCAATGCACGCTTCAGGCGCTCGATAGCGCGAGCGAGCTCGACAGCAAGGCGCTCGCCGAGGTCGCCAACGAATCGCTGCAGCTCGCGCTCGCGCTCACCGGCCAGCCGTTCCCGCAGGATCCGATGGACCAGCTGCTCGGGGCGGTGGAGGCCGTACTGCGTTCGTGGTACGACGACAAGGCGAGTCATTACCGCCGCATCAACGGCATCGACGAGGCGATGGGTACGGCTGTCACCGTGCAAGCGATGGTGTTCGGCAATAACGGGGGCACCTCGGGCGCCGGGGTTGGATTTACGCGCGACCCCGCAACCGGCGAAAATCGGGCCTATCTGGATTTTCTGTTTAACGCCCAGGGCGAAGACGTCGTTTCCGGCCGCTATGCCGGCCACGAGGCCGTGCAACTGTCACAACGACTGCCGCTCGTCGTGGCCGAGCTCGCCCGCATCCGGGAGGTGCTCGAGGCCGAGTTTCACGATATGCAGGACTTCGAGTTCACGGTCGAAAACGGCCGCCTGTATCTCTTGCAGACGCGTTCCGGAAAGCGCACGCCGTGGGCTGCACTTCAAATCGCCGTCGATATGGTCAACGAGAATCTCATTACACCGGCGCAAGCGCTTGTGCGGCTCGAGGGTATTGCGCTCGAGCGGCTCGAACGCCTGCGTCTGGCGGATCGGGCCGGCGGCAAGCCGCTCGCGAGCGCGACTCCGGCGAGCATCGGTGTTGCCTCCGGCGCAATCGCATTCGATACGCGAAGCGCCGCGGCGATGGCCGCCCGCGGCGAGTCGGTTATCCTCGTCAGACCCGAGATCGCGACCGCAGATGTCGAGGGCATCGCCGCAGCAGACGGTGTATTGACTGCCGCCGGCAGCCGGACTTCTCATGCCGCCGTGGTCGCGCGCCAGCTCGGCAAGGTCTGCCTCGTCAATTGTCGGGCGCTGCTCGTGCATCCTCTGGAGCCTAGCTGCACGATCGGCGAGGCCCGGTTAATTGAAGGCGATGCGCTGACGCTCGACGGCGATACCGGGCGGATCTACGCCGGTAGGCTGGCGGTCGAGCATGAACGGCCCCGACTCGCGCTCGAGCAAGTGGCCGCTTGGCGCGCATCGGCAGCAACAGCCGACAAACCGAAATCAGGGGCCTACGTCCCGATATCCGGGTGCACCGCAGCATCCGATCCGTCGCACCCAGCGTAGCGCATACCGCCGGGCACACCGGTGCCGCCGTGAAATCGAATTGCGCGCAATCCTTATGTAGATGTCCGTACATCAGCCATCAAACCTTGCGCGTAAACTCCATACGTACTCAGTGCGATTGATCGGTTGTCTGCTCGTTGCGGATCGGCTTCGGCAAGGAGTTACAGCCCTAACATTGGGAGGGTCTGAATCATGTGCAATCTTGATCTCAAAAACGATGAACGAACCGCCGCCGCTGTTGCGGCCGAAAGCGCTAACAGATCCGCCTGTGCGATTCCCAAGATCGCGAAGACAAGGGTCAATCCGGAGAGGGCGCTGCATCTGGCTTGTGAAGGCGACACCTTGGAACAGGACGATCTGGAGATCTCTGCGGAAGCCTTGCCGCTGTTCGACACGCATAGCAGTCGTCATCTCGGCTAAGCGCAGATAAGGCGCGCGGACGGCGTATTGCGGTGTCTTTGGCGCTTGGTAAGCGCAATCGGCGAGCACCCGTCTTAACCGGCCTGTGGCGTCGATCCGCCGAGTACCATGAGGAACCGCGCGCGTTCGATGTTGCCGCCACTCAGGACGAGACCTACGGTTCGATTGTTCATACGCCCGCGCTCGCTGAGCAATGCGGCAAGCGGCGCCGCACCCGCACCTTCCGTAACCTGATGAGTGTCATCGTAATAGGCGCGCATCGCTTCGGCGATGTCGTCCTCGGTTACCGTCACGATGCGCGCCGCGCCCCGGCAAATGATGCCGATCGCATCGGCGTTCGGCGCGCGAGTCGCAATGCCGTCGGCGAAGGTCAATGCGGTCGGCGTAGTGACCGGATGTCCGGCGGCGAAAGACCGGGCGGTCGCCGGCGCGTTGACGGCGCTGACGCCGACGATATCCGTTTTAAGGCCCAATAGATCCCGCGCGATGATGAGGCCGCAGATCCCGGAGCCCATGCCGACGCTGACGTAGACGGTGTCGAGCGCCGCGCCGGCGCGGAAGAATTCGAGCGCATAGGTGGCGACGCCGACAACCAGGTCGCGGTGGAAGGACGGCACCAGGTGCAGGCCGAGTTCGGCGGCGGCGCGCTCCGCTTCGCACCGGGCTTCATCGAAGTCGCGGCCGACCTCGACGACGGCCGCGCCAAAGGACTGCATCGCGGTGTTCTGGTCGGGAGAGTTGCCCACCGGCACGTAGATCGTCGCCGCGACGCCGGTACGGGCCGCGGCGTACGAAATCGATTGACCATGGTTGCCGCGCGTCGCCGACACGACTGCGCGTGCGTCGGGAAGCCTGCGCGTCAATCGGTCGAGGTAAACGAGTCCACCCCTGACCTTGAACGCGCCCGTGGGCGTGTGGTTCTCGTGTTTGACCCAAACGGAGCAGCCGGTGCGCCGCCGCAGTTTCGGCCACGCATACTGAGGAGTCGCCGGCATCACGCGATGCACGAGTTCCGCCGCGAGTTCGAGTTCGGCAAGGCTCACCGCAAAATCAGATTCTGCCACCGACACCTCCGGCTACGGCTGATCCCCAAACGCGGATTGTTGCAGAAGACTAAGGTACACGTCAGAGCGGCATGAAGCCGTGGCGAAACGGGTGTAAAGTTGACCGGAATTCACTGCAGGAACGGGGGATTTCATGGCCATCGACGCAATTGGATCGAAATTAACGGGCGTTTGGATCGTGAATTTTCTGTTATTGCTAGCGGTCATTGCAATTCCGCGGGAATGCTTGGCCGACACCGGCTATTACGGCGTGGTCGAGTCGTATGGAAACGGCGAGGTCGTGATTCGAACAACGGCGCATTCGCGTGGAACATGGCAGATCGACGCAGCCACTCGGATTGCCGGTGGAATTGCGCCGGGAGACTGGGTATTCGCCGAGGTATTGACCTCGGGTCACGTGAAGACGTTGCGCTTCGAGGAACGCCCGACCGGTCATTCCGGCGTCATCACGAAAACGATCGGGGATGTGTTGTCCGTGCGATCGGGTAACGGTACCGAGCAATGGAACGTGGTGGACACGACGGGTCTGATCGGGGTTGAGCGTGGAGCGCTGCGGCGCGGAGATCAAATCGGCGTGAAGCTGTATAAGAATAGGAATTTGGCCGAACTGAAACTCATTAATCGGGATGTACCCGTTACGCCGTAGAGAGACTCGACGAGTGAATGTTGATGTGTTCGGCGACGTCCACGGCCAGTTCGACAAACTGGTTTCTCTGCTACGGCATCTCGGCTACTCGGCACCCCAGGGTGTTTGGCGGCACCCCTCTCGCACGGCGGTGTTTGTCGGGGATTTGATCGACCGCGGACCGAAGCAGATGGCGACGGTCGATCTGGTGCGCGCGATGGTGGAGGCGGGCGCTGCCCGATGCATTTTGGGTAATCATGAGATCAATGCAATTGCGTGGGTCACGCCGGATCCGGAAAAATCCGGGAAGTTCTTACGGGCTCATGACGCGCCTGGAAATCGAGCTCTGCATCAGGCGTTTCTGGACGAGATTGGCGAAGATTCCTTGCGGCATCGAGAAATCATTGCGTGGTTCATGACGCTGCCCTTGTGGCTGGATCTTGGAGAAGTGCGCGTCGTGCATGCGTGTTGGCATCAGGAATCGATGGACGCGCTGAGGCTTTTATTGGGGCCCAATCAAACGGTTACCGAAGAACTGATGCGGATGGGCAGCAAAAAAGGTCATTGGGTCCATGAAGCACTTGGCATTGTATTAAAGGGTCCCGAGATCGGCTTGGGCGACTTGCCTGCGCGGCAGGAAAATTACGGCGAGGTACCCCAGGAGGTTCGGGTTCCCTGGTGGAGTTCGGACGCACCGGCCATGGCGCCGTGGCAAGGGCGTGCGTATTCGGGCCCGCCGGTGATATTTGGGCATTACTGGTTTACGGGCGAGCCAACGGTGATTTCAGCTCAGTTTGTATGTTTGGATTACAGCGCGGCGAGGGACGGGCCGTTGGTGGCGTATCGGTGGGATGGGGAGGCGACGCTGAGTTCGGAGAAGTTGGTGTGGGTGTAACCGTTTCGACTCATGGGGAGAGAGGCGATGCGCAGGATTACCGATCCGACGGCATGGCCCGTCGGGCCAACGCGGCGGCAAGTGATCGTGGCGGGTGCACTGGCGATCGGCGGACTCGGGATCCGGTCAGAGGCCGGCGCCGCCGCAACCGGGGATGAGATTTCTCACGCCGCCGAGGCAATCCACCAAGAGCCGCTGATCGCGGCGAGCCGGTCACGTATCTATGGCGCGCTGACCGACGCGAAGCAGTTCGACAAGCTGATCCAGTACAGCGCGGCAATAAAGACCATGCCGATCAATCACGATGCGGCGGCACTCAGCGCGCGCGCCGGCGGCGCGTTTTCCCTGTTCGGCGGATACGTTACCGGACGATTCATCGAACTCGTGCCGAATGAGTTGATAGTCGAGGCTTGGCGGGCGGGAAACTGGAGCCCGGGAGTTTATTCTATTGCCCGATTTCAGCTCGTAGACCAGGACGCTGGCACCAAGATCGTATTCGACCATACGGGCTTCCCAAGTGGCCAAGCGGAGCATTTGGCCGAGGGCTGGCAAGTCAATTACTGGGACCCCCTGCGCAAGCTCCTGGCATAGTTGACGAGCGGCGCCTGGTCGCAGCGTTGTGCCTGGCGTATTGGCCGGCATCAGGACGCGGCGAATGAGCATATAGCGAGCCGAGTGATCATCTAGCACAGGCCATTGGATTGTCATGGAATTGCTTTTCTCGACAGGCCTTGCTCGATAGTTTCCGTGAGACGGCAGGGCCATAAAATGGGTGTTTACCGGATTGACTTCTGCAACCAATCAGGTCTGCTGGCATGTTGGCCGGATCGTGGATTCTCGGAAACTTATGTCAAATAACAATAAGCAAGATCTCTGCGCGCTGCGCTTTGGTCCGTGGTTCGTTTTGATCTGCATTGGCATGGCGTGTACGGCGCGAGCGCAGTCAATCTGTTTACCGGTCCCCGATCCGGACCTGCAACCCATACAGTCCTTGATCGCCGCGGACCCTAAACACGCACTCAAAGACGTGCAATCAAAGATGGCCGAGCTGCAGCTCGCGCCGCAGCCGGACGCGCGGCGCCTCGCCTCTCTTTACGCGCTGGAGGCGCAGAGCTATAGCATGCTCGAGCTTGACGCCGAGGCCATTGCCGAGGCCACCAAGGGTCTCGAACTCGTACCGCAGGAAGATGACCCCCTGCATGTGAATCTGCTGATCCTCGTCGAGGAGAATATCGCCGGTGAGGCCGGGCTCAAAGGCGCGGTTGCCAGCATCGAGGCGGCCCGCACTTCGCAGCGCCCGGATTCGCTTGGCGACACCTGTCTGCTGATCACGCTCGGGTGGCTGCAGATGAGGAGCAACCACGCGGAGCTTGCGATCGTCAATCTCACGCAAGCCTATCGGACCACCGCCGCCCAGGGCATGATCCTTGCGCATGTCGCGGCCGCCGAAAATCTCTCCGCGGTCATGGGACTGCTGGGCGATTACGAGGAGGCGCTCGCCCTGAACAAGGAAGTCATCGATTGGGCCGCGGCAAACGAGGCGACCTGGAGTCTGGCGAGCGCAAGATTCGATCGCGCCAAGCTGTATCGAGTCATGCGCGAGTTCAAGCTCGCGCGCGAGGAACAGCTGCAGTCCCGAGAACTCGGCGTGCGCCTCGACGATATCCAAGGCGTCGCGTATTCGGATATGGAGCTTTGCCAGATCGAGATCGAACTCGAGCACTTGGCTGCCGCACGCCCGCTCTGCGATAGCGCGCGGGCGGCGTTCATGGCGGCGGGTGCGAGCGACGTCGCCAAGGAAGCGATGGCATACCTCGCGCGCATCGATGTGCAGGAGCACCATCCGAATTCTGCGCTCCCCATTTTGAATCGCGTGCTCGACCAGCATGGTACGGATATGTATGCGCCTCGCGCGACGCAAGCCTATCTGTGGCGTGCGCGAGCCAACTCGGCGCTCGGAAAGGATCGCGACGCCTACGCGGACCTTGCGGAATATGCGCGCCGCACGACCGAGATGGACGATGCACGGCGCCTGAGCAACGCCGCGGCGCTACGGGTCAAATTTGAAATGTACGTCAAGGATCAGGAAATCGAGCGCGCTCGATCCGAGGCCGCCGCGGCACGTCTCGAGGTGTCGCGAAAGGCGCTCGAACGCAATTTGGTGGCGCTGTCCGCGATATTGCTCGTTTGCACCGTGCTGTCCTCGACGTGGCTGTGGCGCCGGCGCAAACAAACCGACGACATACGGCGCGCGGCGGAAGATCGTCTCGCATTGATCGGACGATTCACCGGCGGAGTTGCCCACGAGTTCAACAACTTGATGACCGTGATACAGCAGGCGGTGGGACTGTTGGCGCAACGCCCGATGGTATCTACGGATGCGGCCGCACGCAGCCTCGTGACCGAGATTCAGCAGGCCAGCAACGTCTGCGCAGATGTCACGACGCAATTGCTGAGTTTTGCTCGCCAGCAGAATCTGAAACCCGAGACGTTCAATGTGGATGAATTTCTCACGGGCATTTCATCGATGCTCGAGATCGTGGCCGGCCCGGCCATCAAACTCAAGGTACTCGTAGACAAGTCTGCGCTTGCCATACACGCGGATCGGCGTCAGTTCACGGCCGTGCTGCGGAATCTCGTCAGTAATGCGCGTGATGCGATGGGCGAGGGGGGCACCCTGACGATTCGCGTGATCGTCGATTCGGATAACTTTGTCCGCATAGATCTCGTCGATGAGGGTCACGGCATGTCGGTGCAGACGCTCGAGCATGCAGTGGAACCGTTTTTTACGACCAAACCGGTCGGAGCCGGGTCGGGTCTTGGGTTGAGTGTCGCCGACGGCTTCATGCGCCAGTCCGGAGGCGTAATGACGCTGAGCAGCACGCCCCAATCCGGCACGACGGTGAGTTTGCGATTTCCCCGCGCGAGACAGACGCCGTGAACGAACAATCCGCGCAGCCGCCGATCCACGTGTTGCTGGTCGAGGACCATGTGCTGCTGCAGCGGATATTGACGCGCACGCTCAATGATGGGGGATTCCAAGTCACCGCGGTCGGATCCGCCGACCAAGCCGTCGCCCTGCTGGAAGGCGGCGCCACTGCGGATGTATTGCTCAGCGACATTCGCATGCCCGGCAGTCTCGACGGGCTGCAACTTGCGCATTGGGTGCGCACGCACCGTCCGGCCGTGGTCATCGTCCTGCAGACCGCATTTACCGACATGGAGGTCGACGACTTCCGTGTGCTGCGAAAGCCTTTCACGCCCGCGGAGTTGATGCAATGCCTGCAAGACGCGCTCGACGAATCGCGAACGCCGAAGTCCGGACGATAGCGAGGAAGAGAAGCGCGGTGCCCCCGGCCGCGGCGTCGCCGCGCGACCGCGTCAATAGGACCCGATCGTTTGTCCGGTCTGGTCGACGGATATCAGCGAGACGTCGAATCCCCACAGTGTGCGCAGATGCTTCAACGTCTGATCAGCCTGGGCTGCCATCAGCATCTTGCCCTGGTAGCTCGAATGGTGCAGAACGAGTTTCCGGTCCGTATCGCGCGCGTAGCGAACCACCGATATTTCCGGCATCGACGACTCGAGGCGATACGCGGCGGAAAGCTGGCTGCGGACGGCTTTGAACCCCTCCGAACTCGCGGTATCACTGACCGTCCAGTGATCGAGCCCTTCGCTGGTCTTGACGTTCATCAAGCGGAAATCACGAACCAATTTCGGCGTCAGGAACTGCAGGATGAAACTCTCATCTCGATAATTTTGCATGACGTCATGAAACGTCTCGAGCCAGTCCTTGCCGGCAATTTCCGGCAAATACTCACGGTCCTCGGCCGTCGGCTTCTCGCAGACGCGCTTGATCTCGTTCCAGGCGGCGAAGCCGAGCGCGTACGGGTTTAGGCCCGAGTACTCGCGCTGTTTGATGACATTCGTATGGGAGTGCAGGCATTCGAGCAGAATTCCTTGACTGATCTGCCCGGCATCGTACATATCGTTGATCAGCCGGTGGTGCCAGAAGCACGCCCAGCCTTCGTTCATGACCTGAGTCTGGCGTTGCGGGTAGAAATACTGGGCGATCTTACGCACGATGCGCGCGAGTTCGCGCTGCCATGGTTCGAGCATCGGCGCATGCTTCTCGATGAAATACAGCAGGTTTTCCTCGGGATTGGGCGGGAAGACGGCATCGGCCTTGGCCGGCGCGGCTGCCTGCGGCACGAGACTGTAGTATTCGGCCTGACGCATCGTTTCTTGGGCGGCGAACAGCCTTTTGGCCTGTTCGGCGCGCTCCTTGCGCGAATCGAGCTTACTGGGCCGCTTGTATTTGTCCAAGCCTTGATCGCGCAGCGCATGCAGTGCGTCGAGCGTTTGCTCCACCCGCTCGATGCCGTATCGCTCCTCGCAGTCTGCGATGTAATTGCGGGCAAAGAGCATGTAATCGAGAATGGCGTCGGGCTGCGTCCATTGCCGAAAAAGATAGTTCCCCTTCGAAAAACTATTGTGCCCGAAGCAGGCATGGGGAATGACGAGCGTCTGCATCGCGAGAGTGTTGTCCTCCATCAGAAAGGCAATGCAGGGATTCGTGTTGATGACGATCTCGTAGGCGAGGGAGTTCGCTCCCGAGCGGTATTTCGCATTCTCGATTAGGAAGTGCTTGCCGAAGCTCCAGTGCCCGTAATTCACCGGTAGGCCGCCGGAGACATAGCCGTCGAGCATCTGCTCGCTGCTGATGACCTCCATCTGATTGGGGAAGGTGTCCAGCCCGTAGTGCAGGGCGTGGCGTGCGCAGATCTGCTCGATCGCGACGAGATCCTCCAAGGTCCATTCGCTACCGCTCAGCTGGCGCGTGTCTCGCATAAGCGCTCAATGTTCCCGTTGAAACAGCTTTGCAAGCGCCGGGTAAACTTCATTGCGCGCGCTCACCGAGGCCATGTTGAATTGTTCGCTCTCGATGGATCGATACGCGGACCACAGGCTCGTCGCGCCTTGGCCGGCCGTGTCCCCTACCTCGGCGTACACAAAGTAGCGGGACAATGGCAGCAGCTGCGAGAGCAAAAACGACGAAGAGTCGGTCGAGTCGCGGCCGAAGGAGTCCCCGTCGCTCGCTTGGGCGCCGAAGATGTTGTAGTGAGACGCAGGATAGCGTGCCTCGATGATCTCGTTCATTTTCGCAAGTGCTGAAAGAACCTTGGTGCTTCCCGCCTGCGTTCCGTGGAAGAAGGTATCTTCATCGACCTCCTGCGCCTCATCGGTGTGGCGAATGAACACGAGATCGACTTTCTTGTACTTGCGTGTCAGGAACAGATACAGGAGCATGAAGAACCGCTTGGCGAGGTCCTTGCGCGTCTCATCCATGGAAGAGGATACGTCCATGAGACAAAACATCACGGCCGCCGTGCATGGCTTCTGCACTTCCACGAGACTGCGGTGACGAAGATCGATTGGGTCCAGGAACGGAATCTCCCCGCTGCGTTGGCGCAACAGCTGCAGCTCGAGTTCCGCCGCCTGAACGAGGGACGGGGTTCCCTCTTTTCGAGCGGTGATGAGCGCGGCTTCAGCCACCTCGATCGCCTCCTCGTGCTGCGCCTCGGCGGCAATGCGCCGGCCGATCGACGCCTTGAATGTGCGCACGACGCAGACGCTGCCCGGATTGCCGTAACGCACGACGCCGCCTCGGCGCAGGCGGCTCTCGTCGATTTCCATCAAGTCCTTTTTCACGAGCGCCGGCAACTCGAGCTCATCGAACAGCAGAGACAGATATTCCTCGCGCGATAGTACGAACCGAAAGTTGTCCTCGTCGTTCGCATCGCCTTCTTCCCCGCCCTGGCCATTGCCCGAACCTTGGCCTTGCGGGCTGTTCGGGATCTTATCGCCGACGCGATAGTGCTCATTGCCGGGAATGGTCTTTTCGGTGACGCCGGAAGCCGGATCCAAGACGAAGCGCGGTTCCATGATGTCCGTGCGCTTGATCGCGACTTCGGCGGCCTGGTCCGATTCTTGAAGCTTGTGCCGCGCGACCAGCTTGTCGACCTGTGCCCTGAGGGCGCCATCGAGGCGCTTCAACACGCGCTGTCGGTTCGCGGTGCTCTTGCCCTTCTGGGATCGGCGGTCGACGATGACGCTTGTCACGGTGCGGGTTCCGGTTAGTTGGCGAGCGGCAAGTACACGAGCCGGCGGCTCTCGTTCACTGCCGCCGAGCCATGGTCCACCACTCGATCTGACGGCGCACTTGCGTCGGCGTATGGCCTCTCGCCATCATGCGCGCGATGAAGGCTTGATGCTTTTTCTCGTCCTCGGCGCTGCCCTTGGCGAAGTAAGTAACGACCGGCAACAAATCGTCGGTCGCCGCGAACATGCGCTTCTCGATCACCTCGCGGAGCTTTTGGTAACTCGTCCAGACGAGCTTGTGGCCGCCGGTCTTGTTCTGCGCGCGCAGCACGTGGTTGACGATCTCATGCCGGAAGTCCTTCGGATTGCCGATGCCGGCGGGCTTTTCCATTTTCTCGAGCTCTGAATTGAGCGCGGCCTTGTCGAAGGCGACACCGGTCGCCGGATCGACGTAGACCTCCTCTTGAATCCAGAAATCGGCGAATGCCACGTAGCGGTCAAAGAGTTCTTGGCCATAGTCGGCATACGACTCCAGATACGCGGCCTGAATTTCCTTCGTGAGCTCCTCCAGATACCGGGGAATCAGAAAATCTTTCAAGTGCACCATGCAGGTCTTCTGCAGTTCGGGGCTGAAGTCGGAAGTCCCGATGCTTTCCTCGATGACCTTTAGCAGTGTCACTGGGTCGGCGGATTCCTCCGCCGGGTCCCGATTGAAGGCCTTGGAAATGAGCTTGAAAGCATAGCGTGTCGAGAATCCGCTCATGCCCTCCTCGTGGCCGGCCATTTCGCGGTACTCGGCAACGCTCTTGGCTTGCGGGTCGGATTCGCGAAGATTCTCGCCGTCGTAGACCCGCAGCTTCGAATAAATGCTCGAGTTGGCGGGCGATTTGAGCCTCGAGAGCACCATGTAGCGGGCGAGCATCTGCATTGTGCCCGGGGCGCAGGGTGCTTTCACCAAGGTCGATTCGCGCAGCAGCTTCTGATAGATGGAGACCTCCTCGGTGACCCGCAGGCAGTACGGCACCTTGACGATGCAGATGCGGTCCAAGAAAGCTTCGTTATCTTTGTTGCTGCTGAATTTTTTCCATTCGCTCTCGTTCGAATGCGCAAGCACCGTGCCTTGGTACGGCATCGCACCGAATCCTTCGGTACCTTTGAAGTTGCTCTCCTGGGTCGCGGTCAGCAGCGGGTGCAGCACCTTGATCGGCGCCTTGAACATTTCGACGAATTCCAGCAGTCCCTGAGTCGTCAGGCATAGTCCGCCCGAATAGCTGTATGCGTCGGGATCGTCCTGACTCAATTTATTCAACTTGCGCATGTCGACTTTGCCGACGAGCGTGCTGATGTCCTGGGTGTTCTCGTCGCCGGGCTCGGTTTTCGCAATCGCGATCTGATTGAGCACCGAGGGGTAGATGCGCTGCACGCGAAAGCGCGAAAGGTCTCCATGGAAGTTGCGCAGGCGCTTTTGCGCCCAGGGACTGGAGAGGCCGGTCAGGTACCGGGGACTGATCCCATAATCCCCCTCGAGACGGGCACCGAACTTCTCGGGACTGAAAAGTCCGAGAGGCGACTCGAGCAGGGGACTGTGTTCACCGGTGTCCCCATCGACGAGTACATAGATCGGATACTGCTCCATCAAGCTCTTGAGCTTGGTGGCAAGCGTGCTCTTTGCGCTGCCGACCGGTCCGAGAAGATAGAGGACCTGTTTGCGCTCCTCCAGTCCTTGCGCGGCATGTCGATAGAATGAGACGATTTCATCGACGATGCCGCCTTCCATGCCGTAGAAGTCGGCGAACGCGTCGTAGTATTTCAGAGTTCGATTGCCGAACAGCCGCAGCAGCCGAGGGTCCGATTTCGTCTGAACCAAGCGCGGCTCGCCGATGGCCTTTACCATGCGTTGCGGCGCGAGCGCATAGGCCATGGGGTCGTCTCGGCAAAGATCGAAGAACTCGGTCAGAGTCATCGTTGCCGAAGCGGTTCTATCGTAAGAAGTCTTGAAATCATCAAAAAGCAGTGCGCTTGCGTTCACAGTCATGCCCTCCCTATGCGCGCCGGCCCCGGTATCGGTCGGCGATTCGTAACCGAAAAACAAACTCAGCGGTACGTTGAGTACTAACGGCGTCGCTTATGGCAACTTGAGCATGCATTGCGTGAGGCGTAGTGGCCGCGGATCACAATATTGCGAGAGCGTTTTGCAAAATGAATCACGCGATTCCCAAGCAACAAGTCTAAAATTATTGCGCGCTCCATCTTCGCGGAGCTGCGCGGAGCTGGGAAATCATCAGCTAGGGGCTAAGCGGTGCCATTGTGCATCGCAGGTGATCGTTGCATCGACGCAATGCCGATTCGCAGCGCCGGTAGCGCGGAAAACCACGAGCATTTAATCAGGGGACCCCTGACTGCCGGTTGGCGCCGAGCCCCGAAGCGGATCTGACGCGCGCCCTCAAACCCAACTGTGGCCCGTGTCACGCGCCGCCCGATAGCGCCTCGCAGCGCGATTTGGGCCGGCCTGGACTCGGTTCGCCAGGTGGGTTTATATATCTTCGGTATCCGCTCTCGAGACGACTTCAACGGCAGATCGGCGACACCCGTGACTGCCCGAACAATTATACGAAGACGGGGGATAGGGTCGTTGTCGATCGAACCTGTTCAACGGGAACCGCGGATTTGGAGCGGGATCCAAGCGCTGCGGGCTGCCGCGCGGCTTTTGGCCGCCTCTGTGGTACTCAGTTCACAAACCCCTGCGCAGCAGCGGGCCCAGGATAATGCCGTGACTTCGGCCGATGACGCCTTCGGCACGGCTATCGGCCTGCAAACTGTGGGGCTTTATTCCGAGACCGACGCGCGAGGCTTCAACCCCCAACAAGCGGGGAACCTACGGATCGAAGGTCTATATTTCGACCAGCAGACCTGGGTCACGAGCCCATGTATGGTGCGCGAGACCGCTATGCGGATTGGCATTGCGGCGCAGGCCTACTCGTTTCCGTCGCCGACCGGCATCGCCGACTTGAGCTTGCGGACCCCCGGGGATCAATGGGCATTCAGCGGCCTCGCGAGCCGGGGCCCGTTCGACACCGGCACGATACAAGTGGAACAGCAGACTCCGATCGCGGAAAAGACGCTGAGCGCGGATTTTTGCGGCGGCTATTATCGGAACTTCGTCCCCGATCTGAACCGTCAGGACGGCACGGCGCTATTCGGAGCCACGCTGCGTTGGCGACCGGTCCAGAAGACTGAAGTCTTGCCGTTCTGGTCGTATTTGTTCGGCGGCGCCCACCAGTCGCTGCCGGTCGTTTATACCGATGGGACGGTGCCGCTGCCGCAGTTTCGCGAACGCGATCTCGCCAGTCAAACCTGGACGACGCAAGCATGGCGCATGACGACGCTCGGTACGGTCATCAAGAGCGAGCTGAGCGATCGGTGGCAGCTGACCGCGGGACTGTTTCATTCTCAGGAGCATGATCCCTGGAATTTCACTCCCTATCTGCAGTTGAATGCCAACAGCACGGCGGATACGTCGGTCGACGTAACGCCGCCGCTGATGGCGAACTCCACATCCGGGGAGGCGCATCTCAGCGGCGTCGCGACCCAGGGTGACCATCGCCACGAACTGGAATTCGCGATTCGAGGCCGCGCCATAGACCGCAGCTACGGCGGCGACGACGATCTGGATTTCGGCAACATCGATTTGCAGAGCCAAACGCAATTTGTGCAGCCGCCGGTCGTGCTGACGCAGCAGAGCCACGATATCACCCGCGAACTCGATGTCGGTGTGACCTATGAAGAGCGTTGGCAGGGCTTGGGGACTGCAGCCGTCGGCGTACTGAAGGACAACTACCGGCGCACGAACGAGGTGCCATCGGCGGTCCCGGAGACGTTCCGAACCACGCCTTGGCTCGTCAACCTGCGGCTTGCGCTCGAGGGCGGTACCGCGCTGATCTATTACGGCAGCTATACGCAAGGTCTGGAAGATTCGGCACTCGCGCCGGTGTCTGCAGTCAATCGCGGCGAGCCGCCGGCCGCGGCGCGCACCTGGCAGATGGACGGCGGTATCCGCTATGCGCCCGGCGAGAGGCTGCGGGTAATCGTGGGCGCGTTCGATATTCATAAGCCGTACCTGAATCTCGATGCGGCGAACGTTTACCGGCCTCTCGGCCGCTTGTACAACGTAGGCCTCGAGAGTTCGATGTCATACAGCAACGCGGGACTCACCTTGCTCGCGGGCGGCGTATGGCTTCGGCCCAATGTCGAACTGAGTGTCGCTGTGCCCGGCGCGACCGGCAGCGAGCCCATCGGGCCGGTGCCGCTGACGCTGACCGCCAACCTCGATTACGCGCCCGCGCATTGGGGCGCGTGGGCGGCGTCATTGCAGTGGAATCGACTTTCATCGCGGGTCGCGACGAGCGATGATTTACAGCGGCTGCCGCCGCTCGCCACGCTGGGCGCGGGCCTGCGGTATCAATGGAAGCTAGGGAAGAATTCGTGGACCTTGCGGCTCGACGGCCTCAACTTGACCAATGCGCAGGGTTTGCACGTCTCGGCGCTCGGCGTGGTGCTGCCGGAACAAGATCGCCGCTTCGCGCTCAGCCTCGCAATGGATTTGTAGGCGCCGTGAGGCCCCCGGCTGCGGCCGCCCCGATCAGCCACTGGGCGACAGCGCGCGCCGCCGGGTTGTCGCCGCCGGGGCATGAAACATAGTACCCGCGCTCCGAACGCACGGACTCCTTCGATACACGCACCAAGGTTCCGCTCTCCAGAAATTGATCGACGAGCCCGTCCCAACCGAGAGCGACTCCTTGACCCGCCAATGCGGCGCGGAGCAACAGCGAGTAGTCATTGAAGCCCACGGTCATCAGGCGCTTCGTCGTCAAGGGCTTGTGCAGCGCCTCGAACCACGACTTCCATGAGTGCCACCGCTCGTGCTTGTCCTCCAACCACAAGAGTCGGTGCTCTTTGAGTTCATGCAGCGCGAGCGTGCGCTTGCCCCCAGCGAGGTAGGTCGGACTGCAAACCGCGAACACGTTCTCCCCCAATATGCGACCGACGCTCGATGCCCGCTCGGGTCCGAATTCGATCAATAAGTCGACATTGTCGCGGTCGTCAGTGAATTCGCCGGTCAGAATGCGCAAGCTGTGCATCGGAAAGGCGGCTTGCAGCCGCGGCAATCGCGGCAACAGCCAGTAGGAGGCGAAGCCGGGATCGACGCCGAGCACGATTTTGCCGCCGGACCGCGCGCCGCGAATCTCCTGCACGACCTCCTCGAGACGACTGAGGCTCGCCCGCAGCACCTCAAAGAGTCGCTGACCATCCGCCGTTAGACGCAACGGTCGGGCGTCGCGGCGGAACACCGGGACGCCAAGGTCGGCCTCGAGCGCGGCGACGCGGCGGCTGATCGCCGGCTGGCTGACGTTCAATTCTAGTGCGGCGCGCGTGAACGTTCCGTGGCGCGCCACGGCGTCAAACGCATTCAGGGCCGAGAATGGCGGGAGTCGGCGAGGCGTACTCATGGTATTACTCCAGCGTATACTACATTGACTTTGATGACCGCGCCCGATCGGCGGGAATCGCCTATGATCCCGCATGAATGAGAACCGCTCGATCACAGATGCACGACAGGTGACGTTATGGCAGACGCAGAGACGCCCGTGAGACGCAGCAGCCGGGATTTGCGGCGCGCCCAGCGCGCGGCACCGTTGCCCGATAATTTGCGGCCCGTGCAACCGGGATTATCGGGCGGCAACTATCGCCCGCTGAGCGATAGCGCGATCTTGCGGATTCATGAGACCGCGATGCGCTTGCTCGCGGAGATCGGCCTCGCCGACGCGCCGCCATCGGGTGTCGAGATCCTGACGCGCGCGGGCTGCACGGTCAGCGAGCATGGCCGCCTGTTGTTCCCGCGTGCGCTCGTCGAGGACACGCTCGCCAAATGCGCGCGCCACTTCGTGTTGCACGGCCAAAACCCGCGCCACGACATGGAGCCCTGGGGCAAGAAGGTGTATTTCGGCACGGCCGGCGCCGCCGTCAGCATAGTGGATCCGCATGGCGGGTATCGCGAATCGTTGATCACCGACCTATATGACATTGGACGCATCGTCGATGTCTTGGAACACATCCATTTCTTCCAGCGTGCGGTCGTGCCGCGGGATATTCCCGATCCGTACGAGATGGATTTCAACACCTGCTACGCTTCGGTCATGGCGACGACGAAGCATGTCGGCAGCAGTTGGGTCGACCCGAAACATCTCGCGGCATCGCTCGAGATGCTGCACATGGTCGCCGGCGGCGAGCGCCAATGGCGCGAACGCCCGTTCGTCAGCCAGTCGAACTGTTTCGTCGTCCCACCGATGAAGTTTGCCTTCGATGCCTGCCGCTGTCTGGAACTCGCGGTTGCGGGCGGAATGCCCGTGCTGCTGTTGTCGGCGGGCCAAGCCGGCGCGACCGCGCCGGCCGCGCTCGCCGGTGCGCTCGCCCAAGAAGTCGCCGAGGTGCTCGCCGGGCTCGTCTATGTCAATGCGATCAAACCCGGCCACCCGGCGATCTTTGGCACCTGGTGTTTCGTGTCGGACCTGCGCACCGGAGCGATGTCCGGCGGCAGCCCGGAGCAGGCGCTACTATCGGCCGCCGCGGGTCAAATGGCGCATTTTTATGATCTCACGGGCGGCACGGCTTCCGGCATGACCGACTCGAAAGTGCCCGATGGTCAGGCCGGCGCGGAGAAGGCACTGAACCACGCGCTCGTCGGCAATGCGGGCGCCAACCTCATCTATGAATCGGCCGGCATGCACGCGAGCCTGCTCGGCTACTCGCTCGAGAGCCTGATCATCGACAACGATATCATCGGCGCGACCCAGCGCACGATCAAAGGCATCGACGTCTCGGACGAGAAGCTCTCATTCGACACGATCAAGGACGTATGCCTCAACGGTCCGGGCCACTATCTCGGCTCCGGCCAGACCCTGCAGCTGATGCAGACCGACTACCTATACCCCGCGATCGGCGACCGAAGAAGCCCGAACGATTGGACCGAGCGCGGCGCGCTCGACATCGCGACGCGTGCCGCGGTCAAGGTCAAGGAGATCCTCGCGAATCACTACCCGAGCCATGTCGCCGACGCCGTAGACGCCGAGATCCGCCGCAAATTCCCCGTGCGCTTGCCGCGCACGGCGATGCACCCGGCGCAACCCGGACTGCAGGTCGCCGTCGCCGGCGGCAAGGCATAGCCACCGAGTCGTGCACGCTCTGACTCGCCGGCGCCCGGCGCCCGGCGCGGGTCGCGCGCCAACAAGAGGCATTTGCTATGACAATTCCAAGCCAGGCCAGCGTCGTAATCATTGGAGGCGGGGTCGCGGGCTGTTCGATCGCCTATCATCTGACCAAGCTGGGTGTCCGCGACGTCGTCCTGCTCGAACGTCGGCAGCTGACCTGCGGCACGACCTGGCATGCGGCGGGACTCGTGGGTCAGCTGCGCGCGACCCGCAATCTCACGGAACTCGCCAAGTACACTGCGGAACTCTACGGATCGCTGGAGGCCGAGACCGGTCAAGCGACCGGCTTCCGCCAGAACGGCTCGGTATCGGTCGCGAAGAGCGCCGCACGCTTCGAAGAACTCAAGCGCGGCGTCAGCATGGGGCGCATGTTCGGGCTCGAAATGGACGTGCTGACGCCGGGCCAGATCAAGGAGCGCTGGCCGCTGCTCAAGGTCGATGATCTCGTCGGCGGCATTTTCATTCCCAAGGATGGTCAGACCAATCCGATCGATACGACCCAAGCGTTGGCCAAGGGCGCCAAGCAGCGCGGCGCGCGCATCTTCGAGAACACCAAGGTCGAGCGCATACGCATCGAACATGGCCGGGCGACCGGCGTCGACACCGAGTCCGGATTTCTGCGTGCCGACACCGTGATCCTCGCGGGCGGAATGTGGTCGCGCGAACTCGCGGCAGCCGCCGGCGTCGCGGTGCCTCTGCATGCGGCCGAGCATTTCTACATCGTGACCGAACCGATTCCCGGCCTGCCGACGGGACTGCCCGTGCTGCGTGTGCAGGATGAATGCGCCTACTACAAGGAAGATGCGGGCAAGCTGCTCATGGGTTGTTTCGAGCCCGTCGCCAAGCCCTGGGGCATGAAGGGCATACCCGAGGATTTCAGTTTCGACACCTTGCCCGAAGATCCCGATCACTTCGAGCCCATCCTGAGCGCCGCGGTCAACCGCGTGCCGGTGCTTGCGCAAGCGGGTATCGCGCTATTCTTCAACGGGCCGGAGAGCTTCACGCCGGACGACCGCTACTACGTCGGCGAGGCGCCCGAGGTCCGCGATCTGTTCGTCGCGACCGGCTTCAATTCGGTGGGCATCGCCGCGAGCGGCGGTGTCGGCAGGATCGTCGCGCAATGGGTCGTCGATCGCAAACCGCCGATGGACTTGGCCGATGTCGACATCCGGCGCGTCATGCCGTTCCAGTCGAATCGTCGCTACCTGCATGACCGGACCATCGAGACGCTGGGACTTCTCTATGCGATGCATTGGCCTTATTACCAGTACCGCAGCGCACGCGGTGCGCGGCGCTCGGTGCTGCACGACCGGCTCGTCGCAGCCGGAGCCTGCATGGGCGAGACCGCGGGATGGGAGAGGCCGAACTGGTACGGTGCGCCCGGTTCGAAGCCCGAGTATGAATATTCCTATGGCAGGCAAAACTGGTTCGAAGCGTGCCGCGATGAGAGTCTTGCGGCCGAGCGCACGATCGCATTGTTCGATCAAGCGAGCTTCGCAAAATTCCTCGTACAGGGCGCGGACGCCGGCCGCATTCTTGGCCGCATGTCGACCGCGAACCTCGATGTGGCCATCGGCCGCATCGTCTACACGCAATGGCTCAATGACGCCGGCGGTATCGAGGCGGATCTGACGATTACGCGCACGGCCGAACTCGAGTATCTGGTCGTCACTTCCGCGGTTTGCCAGACGCGCGACCTCGCTTGGCTGCGACAGGCGATCGCCGCGCAGCCGGGTGCGCGGTGCACGGTCACGGACGTCACGGCCGGCGTCGCGATGCTCGGTCTCATGGGCCCACGTAGCCGGCAACTGCTCGAACAATTGTCGGCTGCGGATCTGTCTAATGCCGCGCATCCGTTCGGCTGGTCGCGCGAGATCGAGATCGGCTATGCGCATGTGCGCGCGAGCCGCATCACCTACGTCGGCGAACTCGGCTGGGAACTCTACGTATCGAGCGAATGCGTCGCGGACGTCTATGAGCGCCTTCTCGAGGCCGGTATCCCGCTCGGCCTCAAGCATGCGGGATATCACGCGATGGCGGCCTGCCGCGTCGAGAAGGGCTATCGCCACTGGGGTCACGACATCGCCGACGAGGATACGCCGCTCGAAGCGGGACTCGGCTTCACGATCGCGTGGGACAAGCCCGGCGGGTTTCGCGGAGATGAGGCGCTGCTGCGGCAACGTCGGATCGCCGTCTTGGGGAAGCGCCTCGTGCAAGTGCGGTTGGAATGCGACCCGGAATCGGCGCCGTTGCTCTATCACGAGGAGCCGATCGTGCGGGACGGGCAAATCGTGGGGTCGATCAAATCGGGTGCGTTCGGCCATCGCGTCGGACAATCGCTGGGCATGGGCTATGTACAGCATGCCGAGGGGGTCAGCGCGGCATGGCTCGCGTCGGGTCGCTGGGAGGTCGAAGTGGCCTGCGAGCGCCATCCGGTCCGAGTCCAGCTGCAGGCTTGGTACGATCCGGCTAACCAACGCATCAAGGCGTGAGCATCGGGGAGTTCGTGCATCGATGAAAACACAGGCAGCGGTGACGGTCATCGGCGGCGGCGCAGTGGGCTGCAGCGCGCTCTATCATTTGACGCAACTCGGCGTTCGTGACGCCGTGCTCATCGAACGCGACGAACTCACTGCCGGATCGACATGGCACGCGGCCGGCAACTGTCCGAATTTCACGACCTCGTGGAATCTCATGAAGTTGCAGCGCTATAGCACGAGCCTGTATGCCTCATTGGCGGCACGCGTCGGCTACGAGATCAACCACCACATCACCGGCAGCCTGCGCCTTGCGCATACGCCGGCGCGCGTCGATGAATTCCGACACGTCGTCTCGCAAGCGCGCGCGCAGGGCATGAATTTCGAATTGCTGAGTCCCGCGCAGCTGCTCGAGCACAATCCGTTCTTGTCGACCGAAGGACTGCTTGCCGGACTCTACGATCCTTACGACGGCGACATCGATCCGGCGCAGCTGACTCAGGCGCTCGCCAAGGGCGCAAGAGACGCCGGCGCCGAGGTCTACCGCAATACCCGCGTCACGGCGATCGAGCGCAATGCGTCGGGCGAGTGGATCATCCATACGGACCGCGGCACGATCATGAGCGAACGCGTCATCAATGCCGCCGGTTACCGCGGCGGCGAAGTTGCGGCGATGGTCGGCGCCTATCTGCCGATCGTGACGCTCTCTCACCAGTACCTCGTGACCGAGGACATTCCGGAACTCGTCGCACGCGGCGCTCTGCGTCTGCCGCTGCTCCGCGATCCGGATGTCAGCTATTACCTGCGGCAGGAGCGTCACAGCCTGCTGCTCGGCCCCTATGAATGGCAAGCGACGCCGCACTGGCTGGACGGCATTCCCGATCATTTCGCGAACCAATTGTTCGACGACGACCTCGGGCGACTCGAAAAATACATCGAGGCCGCCTGCGGCCGTGTGCCGATCTTGGGCAGCGTCGGCGTCAAAACGGTCATCAACGGTCCGATTCCTTATGCGCCGGACGGTAATCCGCTGATCGGTCCGGCGCCCGGTCTGCCGGGTTTTTATCATTGCTGCGGCTTCACGTTCGGCATCGTCCAGGCGGGTGGTGCGGGCAAGTCGATCGCCGAGTGGGTCGTGAACGGCCAGCCCGAGTGGGATATGTGGCCGCTCGATTCTCGCCGCTATCTCGAATACGCGAATCCAAAATACGTGCTCGCCAAGGCGATCGAGACCTACCAGCACGAATATGGCGTCGGCTATCCCAACGAGGAGCGCGCCGCGGGCCGGCCGGCGAAAACTTCGCCCGGCTATCTGCGGCTGCGCGCGAAGGGCGCTCGGTTCGGAGCGCGCGGCGGATGGGAGCGGGCGGTCTACTTCCCGCAGCCCGGCGATGCGGCGGAACCGGAATTGTCGTTCCGGAGGCCGGCCTGGCATGCCGCCGTGGCACGCGAATGTGCGGCCGTCGCCGGGCGCGTCGCGGTGCTCGATCTGCCCGGTTTTGTGAAATTCGAGGTCGGCGGCCGCGATGCGCATGACTGGCTCGACCATCTGGTTGCCGGCATCGTGCCAAAACCGGGCCGCACCGCGCTGAATTATCTGTGCGCACCGAGCGGCGGCATCGTGACCGAGATGACGCTGACGAATCTTGGGCAAGAGCGCTACTGGCTGATCAGCGCAGCGGCCGGGGAGTTGCACGACGAGCATTGGCTGCAGCAGCATCTGCCGGGCGCTGCGCGCGATGTGCGGCTACAGAACCTGTCGACGCGATACGGCACCCTGATCTTGGTCGGACCTCGCGCGCGCGAACTGCTCGCGCTGCTGACGCCGGCGCGATTGGACAACGAGGCCTTCCCGTGGCTGAGTGCGCGCACGATTGACATCGGCTACACCAAGGCGATTGCGTTGCGTGTCAATTATGTCGGCGAACTCGGTTGGGAACTGCACATCCCTTGCGAGCACCTGCTGAGTGTTTACGATCTCTTGTGGGAAGCGGGCCAGGGATTCGGGCTAGCCGACTTCGGCTTGTATGCGATGGACAGTTTGCGCCTCGAGAAATGTTACCGGTCTTGGAAAGCCGACCTGACGACGGAATACACGCCGTTCATGGCTTCGCTCGATCGATTCGTCAAGCTCGATAAGCCGGGCGGCTTTATCGGAAAAGAGGCGCTGCGGCGCGAGGCGGCGAACGGACCGCGAGAGCGTTTCGTGCCGCTGCTCGTGGACGCGACCGATGCCGATGCCGCCGCAGTATCGGTGGTCTATCACGGCGATGAATACGTCGGCCTGGTGACCTCCGGCGGTTACGGCTACCGGCTCAAGCAAAGCATCGCACTCGCTTATGTGCGCGCCGATCTCGCGCGTCCGGGCACCGCATTGTGCGTCGAGATCTTGGGTGAGCGGCGCCGCGCGGTCGTGGCTGCCGAACCGCTTTACGATCCGACAAATCTGCGGTTGCGCGCTTGACGCCTATTGCGCTTACGGCGTCGGCTTCGCCTCCGACGCCTTGTCAAACACGATGCCTTGCTGGGCGATCCAAAAGCGGTCCTTGAGCCAAGCGGCGCGCCCGGCGCACCACCACATCAGCGCCATATGCATTCCGTCAATTGGCTCGGGGCAAGGAATGAAGCAGGTATAACCCGGCAGATCATCCTTCCCGTGCAGCCCCCAGGCGCCGTTGCGCGGTGCGAATTCCACTTGCTCGAGTTCCAGCGCATTGAGTCGACGACAAATCTCGTCGGGATTCGCCGGAGGTTTTTGCAGCGGCAAAAAGATCGTCGCAAGATAGCCCGCACCGCCGATCGGATGCGCTGTAGCCGTAGTCACTTGCAGCAACGCGGTCTCGGCTTGCGGATCGATCGATCGCGACGGACAATCGCCGCTCATGGCAATTTCCGCCCAAATGGACGTGGCATTATTCGATGCCGCAAAACCGCGTGCCTGCAGCGCCGCAGCGGCGGCCTGCATCGACTGCTCGTCCACAGGTTTTTTCCACTCGCGCGGCATTGCGTGGTGCGCACGTTGCTGCTCCAGCATCGCCGCGGAAACGGTTGCCAATGCGCTGGATCGGCCCAGCGGCAACTGAGCCCCGAATGCATTGAGAATGCTCTGCGCCGCAAGGTGCGCGGACGGTTCCTTGCCGTAGATCGAAAATTGAGCCGTCTGACGCAACTGGTCACCCTGCATGTGATAGGCGCCGTAAATCGCCATGCGATTGAGTCGTTGCAAGCCCGCCGGGTGAAACGACGGCATGCCCACTGGACCATATTCGGCGACGACCTCCGCAATCGCGACGACCTGCTGTCCGTCGCGAGGCTCTGCGACCGGCAACAAGCGCAGCGTGCTGGCACCCACGCCCGCCTCGTGCGCCAAACGGTAGCCACCCTCAATCCGCTCGAGCGGATGGGATGCCAATGTCTTGTGAATCCGCTCTTCTACTTCACTGCTCACGTTATTCCTTGCCTTGGTTTAAGGGTGTTTCGACGCCGCGTCGCGCCACGGGTTCCGCAACGCACCAGCCCGTCGCATTACGAATCCTCTATCCGTATGACCCCGTACAGACTTTACCCGGTGGTTAGGCCTAGATTGCAACATCGAGCGGCAGGAGCACAGTATGGGCATCAACAGAGATCAAGTGAAGGGACGCGTCAAAGAGGTCAAAGGAAGCATCAAGGAAGCGGCCGGCAAGCTGTCGGGCAAGCGCTTGCTGCAGGCGAAGGGCAATATTCAAAAGAACCTCGGCAAGGTTCAATCCAAGCTCGGCGACATCAAGGAACACCTGAAACATCCCTTGAAATAAGCCGGCCAGGGGCGTTTGCGCGACACTAACCAAGGCACTGGCGCGGGTTTGGTGCGTTCGCCGTCTAGGGGGCTTATGCTAGCGGTAGATCATTAGGCGAGCACCGCGCAAATCGCTTGAAATGCACGAGGTCAAGGAACTCACGGCGAGGACGCTCGCATACTATGAACAGCGCGCAGAGGAATTTCGCGCCGGTACGCGGGATCACGACGTCAGCCAGAACCTAGCGGCGCTATTGCGGCATATAGAGGGCGAGCCGCCATGGACGATACTCGATTTCGGTTGCGGACCGGGGCGCGACCTCAAGACGCTGTCTGCGCTCGGCCACAAGGCGATCGGGCTGGATGGCGCCGCCGGCTTCACCGCGATGGCGCGCGCCGACTCCGGGTGCGAAATTTGGCAGCAGGATTTTCTGGCTCTTGATCTTCCGAAAAACTTCTTTGACGGTATTTTCGCGAACGCTTCGCTGTTTCATGTGCCGACGCAAGAATTGCCGCGTGTGTTGCGAGAGCTGCACGCCACACTAAAGCCGAGGGGCGTGCTGTTTAGCTCCAATCCACGCGGTGAGAACAACGAGGGCTGGAACGGCGAGCGCTACGGTGCCTATCATGACCTCGACGCGTGGCAGCATTACCTGGCAAATGCCGGCTTCATGGAACTCGAGCACTATTATCGACCGACCGGACTGCCGCGCGATGAGCAGCCTTGGCTCGCGAGCGTGTGGCGCCGGACTTCACGCTAGAATCAGCTGTCCCCGCCCAACATGCCCAATTCGCCGACCTCTGCGATTATTCAGGGCATGATAATATTTTCACTGCAGCCGCAGCCCCAATTCCACTGGAACCTTAGTTGATGTCATCAAAACCGGCACCCGCCACCGAAATTCCGTCTAGGGCCGCTGAGATCAGGCAGCGGCTCGACTACTACGTCCATGTGCTTGGTCTGCGCGGCAAAGGCATGGCGTTGATCCTGGGCCTGCTGGCGATCGCTTGGATCAGTGCGGGTATCTACAAAGTGCAGCCCGATGAGCAAGGCATGGTTATGCGTTTCGGCAAGTGGGTGGAAACCAGCAGCCCCGGCTTGCACTACCATCTGCCTTATCCGATTGAGACCGTGCTGTTGCCCAAGATAACCCAAGTCAATCAATTGCAACTCGGCATGATTCGTCTGGCTACGGCCAACACCAGCACCGATGACACTTCGCACGAGCGGCAAATGCTGACGGGCGACGAAAATATCGTGGAAGCGGACTGCGCCGTGTCCTGGCGCATCAAGGACGCCGGCAAATTCCTGTTCAAGGTCAACAACCCGGAGGCTGCGCTCAAAGTGGTGGCTGAAAGCGCGCTGCGCGAAATCATCAGCCGTACGCCCATTCAGGCCGCCATGTCCGACAAGCGTCAACAGGTCGCCGATCAAACCAGGGATCTGCTGCAGGCACTGCTCGACAAGGCGGATTCCGGGATTTTAGTGACCCAGGTGCAGCTGCAGCGGGTCGATCCGCCGAGCGTCGTCATCGACGCTTTCAACGACGTGCAGCGCGCCCGAGCCGACCAGGAGCGCACGCGCAACGAAGCGGAAGCCTACGCCAACGACATCATTCCGCGGGCTCGCGGCGAGGCCTCGCATATTGCGCAGGAATCGGAGGCCTACAAGTCGCAGGTCATCAATCTCGCCCAAGGTGACGCCAAGAGCTTCGAGTTGATCTATGCGAGTTATGCAAGAGACAAGGAGGTCACGGCCTGGCGGCTCTACCTCGAGAGCATTGACGAGATGCTCAACAAGGCGACGAAGGTCATCATCGATACTTCGGGCAAAGGGGTCTCGGGCATCGTTCCCTTTTTGCCGCTCGCGGAAAAGGGCAAACCGGAAGCCGCCAAGGAACCCGCGAAATGAGCGCGAAGCTACGCCTCGTCATTGCTGCGGTTGCATTCGTGCTGCTGTGGCTGCTATCGAACACACTCTACACGCTCAGTGAAGTGCAGCAGGCCTTGATTGTGCGCCTCGGGGCGCCGATCGGCGCCGTGAGCGAACCGGGGTTGAAATTCAAGCTGCCGATGATCGATTCGGTGATTTATTACGACAGCCGTCTTCTGACATTGGAGCCGGCAGCCGAGCAAGTCATTCTGGGCGACCAAAAGCGCATCGAAGTGCAGACCTATACCCGATTCCGTATCGCCAATCCCTTGCTGTTCTATAACGCCGTGCGCACGGTGGAACTGGCCGAACCGCAACTCGCTCAACTCGTGAGTTCGTCGCTGCGCCGCGAACTGGGCCAGGTGATGCTTTCGGCGTTGCTGTCCGAGGATCGTTCGCGCATCGTCGCAATCATCGAGAAAGAGGTGGCCGACAAGGCCAAAGATGTGGGAATCGAGGTCGTGGAAGTCCGCTTCCACCGCGCCGATCTGCCGTTGGAAACGAGTCAGGCCATCTATGATCGGATGACGTCGGAGCGGCAACGTGAAGCGAAGGAATTGCGCGCACAGGGTTTTGAATGGGCCCAGCTCATCCAGGCAAAAGCCGATCGCGAGCGCACCGTGATCCTGTCCGAAGCGCAGCGCCAAGCCAAGATTACGCATGGTTCGGCGGATGCCGAGGCCAACCAAATTCTGTCCGGCGTCTTCGGTAAGGATCCTCAGTTCTACAAGCTGTACCGTTCCCTGCAGACATACCGGCAAGCCTTGGCGAATTCAGGCCCGATGATCGTGCTGTCGCCGGATGCGGAGTTCCTGCGCTACTTCAAGACCGGCCCTGGCGCGTTGCCTAAGAATTAGTGGCTGACATGGTCCGTAAACAGTTCGGCTGGCGGCCACTGCTGGTTACGTTCGGCCCAGGTTTGGTGGTCATGTTGGCCGATACGGAAGTCGGAAGCGTGATCACGGCGGCACAGAGCGGCGCAAAATGGGGTTACCGTCTGCTGCTGCTGCAGTTTCTGATCATTCCTCTGCTCTACACGGTGCAAGAGTTGGCGGCACGCCTATCGCTTGGAACGGGCATAGGCTACAGCGAACTCATCCGCGAGAACTTCGGTCGAGGCATGACCTTCATTTCGACGACGGCGTTGGCGGTCAGTTGTTTCGGCACGGTGGTCACCCAGATGGTCGGACTCGCGGGCGTTGGCCAGTTGTATGGCGTCCCCGTCTGGTTATCGATCGGCATTTTGATTGTGGCCATCCTGCTGATGGTAGGGCTCGGGGCTTACCGAACCGTGGAGCGCATGGTCATCGTGCTTGGCCTATTCGAGCTGGGTTTCGTGATCATGGCGTGGAAAGCCCATCCGGACGTCGGTCAATTGGCCGCCGGATTGCGGGAGATGCCGCTCGGAAATCACGACTACCTCTATCTGCTCGCGGCCAACCTCGGCACCAGCGTCATGCCTTGGGCGATTTTCTATCAACATTCTGCGTTGATCGACAAGGGCTTGGACGTAGGGCATCTGAAGATCGCCCGGCTCGACATCTTGATTGGTGCTGTCCTCTGTCAGATCGTGACCGCTGCGGTATTGATCGCCGCCGCGGCCACGTTTGGTCAGCATGAGCACCCCGTACAGCTGGAAAGCGTGCCGCAAATCGCCACGGCGTTCAGCGCCACGCTGGGTCCGATCATCGGCCGTTTGGTGTTTGTGGTCGGCTTGGGCGGCGGGGCGCTGGTCGCTACCATCACGGTCTGCTTGACCGCAGCCTGGGCATTGGGTGAGGTGGCCGGTTTCCATCACTCGCTGGAACACGATCCGCTGCAAGCCCCTTGGTTCTATGCCTCCTTTGCGCTGATCCTGGCTGCCGGCGGCGGGCTGGTCGCCTCCGGCGTTAACCTTATCCGGCTGTCGATTGCGATGGGGGTCGTCAATGCCCTGCTGCTGCCGGTGGCGCTCGGATTCTTGTTCCAACTGGCGCGCACGAAGCTCGCGGACCCACTGCGACTTAAGGGCGTTTATGCCGCAACGGCCGGAACGATCTTTTTCTGCGCCGCGGCCATGGGGGTCTATGCCGCCCTCGTTGGGACGTTCGGATGAAAGACTGCCGCCATGGGATTTGACCAACTCTTCCATTATCTGAACCTGACGCTCGAGGTGTTCTTCCTCGATTTGCTGCTGAGCGGCGATAACGCCGTGGTGATCGCACTGGCCTGCCGCGCGCGTTCTGCCGAACTGACGCGGCGCGCGATGTTGTTCGGCATCGGTGGCGCAATCGTGTTGCGCGTCCTGCTGACCACCGTTGCCGGCCTGCTGCTGCACATTCCGCTGCTGAAGCTCGTCGGCGGCATCGCACTGACGTTCATCGCGATCAAGCTGACGATCGCGGATCCGGGAGAGGCGCAGTCCCGCCAGAGCCCGGCCGCGAATGCCCCGCTACTGTGGTCGACCATCAGCACGATCATCGTCGCCGACGTGGTCATGAGCGTGGACAACGTGGTCGCGCTGGCTGCGGTCGCCCAAGGCAATATTTTCTTTCTGACCTTGGGCTTGTTGATGAGCGTGCCGCTGCTGATTTACGGCAGCCTGTTCGTCGCCGCATTGCTACGGCGATATCCACTGCTGATCCGCGCCGGCGGCGCGCTACTCGGCTGGATCGCCGGCGATCTCGCGGTTTCCGATCCGATGATCGCAGATTGGGTCAACCAGCAGTCGCCGGCATTGGCGATCGTCGTGCCGATCCTGGTCGTCGTGTTCGTACTCGTCGAGAGCCGTATCATGGAAGATGCGCAGGGTACGGCCCATGCGCTACGGCTGACGCGCAAGCCAATGACGGGTGTGGTCGATGCTGCTGCGCCAATCGATCGAGCCCCGGCGGCGGCGATTGTCGAAGTTGCGAGCCGAGCCGTCGAAGTTGCGAGCCGAGCCGCCGAAGTTGCGAGCCGAGCCGCCGAAGTTGCGAGCCGAGCCGCCGAAGCAGGGGTGCCGCCGCCCACGCTCGAGCCCGAGGTCGTTTCGGCGCCACGGCGCATGCGCTCAAAGCTCCGTTTTTGGATCATCGTGATCATTGCGGCGGCGGTGCTGTGGTTATTATTCCGATTGTTGTCGCTCGATTTCGCGCCGCAAACCCCTCCGATCCAGTTTACCCGTCCGGCGACTAATGGAAGCTAGCATCGTGGCCCAGCATATCGGAATTATCGCCTGCTCCGCCGAGGGCGCAGCACTTTGCTATCGCACGATTTGTATTGAAGGCGCGAAATTTCTCGGGCCGCACTCCCATCCCGAGATCTCGATGCACACGCATCCGCTCGCCGACTACATGAAGTGCCTCGATCACGGCGACTGGACGGGGGTCGGTGAACTGATGCTGAGCTCCGCGAACAAACTCGCGAGCATCGGGGCCGAATTGCTGATCTGTCCGGACAACTCGGTTCACACCGCGTTGCCGTACGTGCAAGCGCGAACGCGTTTGCCGTGGCTGCACATCGCGGAAGTCGTTGCCGCACAGGCCGTAGACCGAGGTTTCAGACGCCTGGGGCTCACGGGCACGCGCTGGCTCCTCGACAGCGATGTCTACCCGGATAAACTCACGGCGCGCGGCCTCGAGTACGTCCGCCCGGATGATCGTGAACGCGACGAGATCAATCGCATCATCATCGAGGAGTTGGTTTACGGGGTGGTCAAGCCGGAGGCGGCCGCGTATTTTGCGCAGGTCATCGGCCGAATGAAAAACGCCGGCTGCGATGCCGTCGTACTCGGCTGCACCGAGATCCCATTGTTGATCAACGACTTGAATTCTCCGCTGCCGACGCTCGACTCCACGCGTGCGCTCGCGCGAGCCGCGCTGCGCCGGGCGGTGCATGGCGCAAGCATCATCGATCGCGAGGCAATCCAAATACTTCGCTGAAAAGATCGCGCATCGCGCGCCACGAGCGTTGATCGGCGGGGGCGTCGTACGCGAAGCCTGGAATTTTCCATGCGTCGATGTAAGGGTTGGTGAAACTGTGTCCAACGCCTCCGTACAAATGCATCTGCCAATCGACGCCCGCGCGGCTCATTTCGAGCGCAAAGGCGTCGCGTTGTTCGGCCGTGATGATCGGATCCATATCCCCTTGGCAGACGAGCACTTTTCCCCGGATCGCCTGCGCGACGGCGGGCATGGATGTCGCCAGGCTCGCGTGAAAACCGACCGTGCACGCGAGATCGGCGCCGCTGCGCGCCAATTCGAGCACGGCCGTGCCGCCAAAGCAGAAGCCGATCGCCGCGATGCGCCGAGGATCGACATTCGGTTGCTGTTTGAGCAGATCGAGGGCAGTTTTGACGCGGGTCCGCAGCGCCGGCAGATCGGATCGTAGCTGCTGCACGATCGCTCGGGCTTCGTCCATATTGGGGCGCGGATCGCCGAACAGGTCCAGCGCCAAGGCAACGTAACCGAGTTCGGCGAGCATTTCCGCGCGCTCCTTCGGATGATTGGTCAAGAAGCCGCCCCCTTCGTGCGCCACCAGCACGCCGGGCACCTGCCGCCCTCCAGACCCGTCGGCCACATAGCCGGTAAAGCGTGCGCTGCCTACGGAATAGCTTAAGGGCCGCATATTCAGCGCCGCATCAGCGTGCTCTTGCCGAACAGCGAGGCCACTAGATCGACCGCGACTTCGGCCGTTCGATTGCGCAGGTCGAGCGCGGGATTCAATTCCATGACGTCGAGCGATGCCAATCGGCCGGTATCGGCGATCATTTCCATGCAAAGCTGCGCCTCACGATAGGAGGGCCCGCCGGGCACCGTGGTGCCGACGCCGGGCGCAATGTCAGGGTCGAGAAAATCCACATCGAAGCTGACGTGCAAATGCGCACCGGGATCCAGCGACGCCAGCGCGATCTCCAGCGTGCGCCGCATGCCGACCTCGTCGACGAAGCGCATGTCGAACACTTCCAGGCCGACTTCGTGCACCAACTTTTTCTCACCTTGATCGACGCTGCGGATGCCGATCTGCCGTATGACTTGGGGCTCGATCGCCGGGGTCGCGCCGCTCAAGGCCGTGAGTTGCGCAGGCCCGTGGCCGCAAAGGCAGGCCACCGGCATACCGTGAATATTACCGCTGGGCGTGAGCACATTGGTATTGAAGTCCGCGTGCGCGTCCAACCACAATACCCGCAGCGGCCGGCCCGACTGCCGGCAATGACGAGCGACCGCACTGATCGAGCCGATGCTCAGACTATGATCGCCGCCGAGCAGGATCGGCAGCCGGCGCGCCGATAATTCGGCGAACACCGCGTCGTGAACCGCTAGATTCCACTGCAGCACCTGCGCGAGATGCCGATAGCCGGCGACGGGCGGCGATGCCGGATTAGCCGGTCCGCGCAGGTCGCCCGTATCGACCACCGTGACCCCTTGCGACTCCAGCGTCGCCTGCAGCTTGGCGACACGCAGAGCCTCGGGGCCCATCGATGCGCCACGCGACCCCGCCCCGATGTCCGTGGGCGCACCGATCAATGCGACTTGCGCGATCATGGTGGCGGAACCGCTAGGCGATTTGGCGCAGGCGAGCGCGGGTCTTGCGGGCGCCCAACGTGCCGCCGAACAGATCCTTCGGGTCCTCGAGCTCGGGCACCAGATCGATTTGGCGTCGTGCGGTGCGCTCTTCGTCGAGCAGAGTGCGCAGGAAACGCAGCGCCGAGTAGTCCTCGAGCGCGAATCCGACGGAATCGAATATCGTGATTTGGTCGTCCGCGGTGCGCGCCGGTTTCGTGCCGTTGACGACATCGGAGAATTCTATGATTGGAAAATTCGGCTCCATTTGCTGAATTTCGCCCTCGATCCGTGATTGCGGTTCGTACTCGACGATGACTCTGGCGTTGGGCATGCGCAGAATGTCCGCATGCAGTTCGGTCTTGCCCGGACAGTCGCCTCCCACCGCGTTGAGGTGCATACCGGCGCGCACCATCGGCGGCGTCAATATCACGGCGTTGCGCTTATCGGCAGTGACCGTCGTGACGATGTCGGCGCCCCGGCAAGCCTCGGACGCGGAGCCCGTTCGCATGACGCGCAGATCGGCGAGTTCCGGCATCGCGCGCAAATTGCGCTCCAATTTGGCGGTTGCCTTGGGATCGACGTCGTAGAGCCGCAATTCGCGGATACCGAGCATGCGGTAGAAGGCGATCGTCTGAAACTCGCTCTGCGCGCCATTGCCGATCAACGCCATGACCCGCGCATTGGGGCGCGCCATCCATTTCGCGGCAAGCGCGGACATTGCCGCGGTGCGCAGCGCGGTCGTCACCGTGAGTTCCGACAACAGCAACGGATAGCCCGTTGTGACGTCGGCCAGCACGCCGAAGGCCGTAACGGTCAACAATCCGGCCGCCGTGTTCTTCGGATGGCCGTTGACGTATTTGAACGAGTAATAACGGCCGTCGCAGGTCGGCATGAGCTCAATGACGCCCACCGGCGAATGACTAGCCAGGCGCGCGGATTTCTCAAATTCGCTCCAACGCCGGTAGTCGGCTTGCATTTCCGTCGCGAGGCGCTCGATGAATTCACCGGGTCCGATCGTTTGGATCAATCGCGCCACGTCGCTGACACCGATGTAATCGACCATTTGGGGCTCCCTCTAGGATGAATTCCATGATCCTGCGTTTGGGAGGCAACAAGAAGCCATAAAATCGCTCGATCTATCGTATACAATGAGCAAATCGCCAGACAATAATGGCGTTTTGATCAAACCGGTGATTATCGGAGCCAGCAAATGGACGATTTAGACCGACGGCTCATTGCGCTGCTACGCACCAACGCACGCGCGACCGTGGCCTCGCTCGCCAAGAAATTGAAGGTCGTGCGCGGCACGGTCCAGAATCGCCTCGCCAAATTGGAGGCCAGCGGCACGATCGCCGGTTACACGGTGCGCCTGCGGCCGCAAGCGGATATGCATCGCATCGTCGCGCTGATGACGATCGAGGTCGAGGGCAATAATCTCGACAAGGTGTTGCGCGTGCTGCGCGGCGATCCCGCTGTTGATGCCTTGCATACGACCAACGGCCGCTGGGATCTGGTGGCGGAAATCCGCGCCGATAGTTTGGAGTCGTTTAATGAGGTGCTCAGCCGGATCCGCACCGTGGAAAGCATTGCCCGTACCGAAACGAGTCTGCTGTTATCGACGCATAAGTTGTGAGCGGCGCCATCGAGACGTGGTGCCGTCGGGATGCGGAATTTACAAAAAAAATCGGTAGAATCAGCGCATCTTGCGGGGAGGCTCAAGTATGCAACACCATTTAGCCCGAATCGGATTCGTACTCGTTCTGTTTTGCGTGTTGGTCGTGAGCGTCCAGCCCGCACTCGGCACCTCAAAGCCGGCAGCTTCCATCCCCGCGGCCGACCTCATCCAACCCGAGGATCTCGCGGCGCTGCTGCAAAAATCCGAGGCCCCGAAGCCGCTGATCCTGCAGGTCGGCTTTAAGAAACTTTACGACCAGGCGCACATTCCGAATGCCGAGTACGTGGGAGCGGGGCGCGAGGATGAGGGCCTGAAGGCCTTGAGCGAACGCGTTGCCAAATTGCCCAAGGACTCCGCGATCGTGATTTATTGCGGCTGTTGCCCATGGAGCAAGTGCCCCAATATCGCCGCGGCCTACGATACCTTGCATGATCTCGGCTACACGCGCATCAAAGTGCTGTACATCGCCAAAGACTTTGGCACTGATTGGGTCGATAAGGGTTATCCCGCCACCCAGGGCACATGAACCGCTCGCTGCGAGCGATGGCGGCAAGCGGCGCCCTGGCGCTGCTCAGCTGCAGCTTCGGCTTCGCCGATAGTCTCGGCGGCGCGGCGCCGGATTTCGAGCGCCCCGATTTGGCGGGCAATGTGATCCATCTCGCCGCGTTCCGCGGCAAGGTCGTGCTGCTGAACTTCTGGGCGAGCTGGTGCGCGCCTTGTCTAAAAGAACTGCCGCGATTTTCGGCGTGGCAGCGCGACTACGGCGTAGAAGGCCTGCAGATCCTCGGCGTTTCGATGGACGACGATGCCGCGCCCGTGCGCCGACTTTTGGCCAAGCATCCGCTCGCCTACCCGATCCTCATGGGCGATGCCAAACTCGGAGAGGCCTTCGGCGGTGTGCTCGGATTACCCTGCTCCTATTTGATCGACACCGAGGGCCGCATCGTCGCCCGCTTTCGCGGGGAGGGCGATCTCAAGCAGATCGAGGCGCAGATCAAGGCGCTGTTGCCGGGCCTGCACGGCCTACGCGGGCCCGCGACTTTCAATTAGCGAAGGCCTTCGCATGCTGCAACTCGGGTCGCGCCGATTGGGAGCCGTTATCGGTCGATTGGAGCAGCGCGGCATAGTAGCTTTGCGCTTGCGTCTTGTCGCCCGACGCCTCGGCGGCCATGCCGGCGTTGAAGAGTCCGTTGAAGCGGTTCGGGCTCAGCGTCAGTGCTTGTTTATATTCAATGAGCGCCTCTTGGGGTCGGCCCAGCTCGAGCAGCATATCCGCGAGCATTTCGCGCGCTGGAATATCGACCTCGCCCTGGCCAACCTTGTCCTGCAGATCCGCGCTGCCGCGCATTTGCTTGAGTGCTTCCGCCGCGTTGCCGCCGGCGAATGCGACCCAAGCGAGCATCTCACCGCGCGTGATGCGCGCGCCGGTCGAATTCGCGAAATAGGCGTGTCGGCCCTTGCGCACCTCTTCGACCAATGCATCGTATTTGGCAAGATCGGTCTCGGCGCGTTGCGCCTGGCGCAGATGCCCGTCCGCAATGGCGCGCGCCCAGAAGGTCAGGGTCTGCGTTTCCGGAGGCGCACCGACGATCGGCTCGAACGCGGCCACCGCGGCCCAATCGCGCATCTCCAGCGCATAAAAGATCGGCAGCTTGGTACGGTAGTACGGAAACATTCCCGTCATATAGTGGTCGGCCATGTTCGGCATCGCCTCGAAGTGAGCGATCGCAGCCGCTGAATCGCCGACGAGCGCTTTTGCATGCGCGTCTTGACCGCTCTGCAGGTAGGCGTAGAGCAGAAAATCATCGGAGTGGAATTGATCCATGGCGCCGTGCTCGTGACGGGCCTCCGCCGCGGCCGACGCATTTACCGAGGCAAGATTGGCATCGATGTCCGCGCGCCACATCCCCAGTCGCGCGAAGATGTGCCCCGGCATATGGGCCGAATGGGGAGCCGAGCCCGCGATCTCGCCATAATGTTTCGCGGCAATGAGCCCGTCGGGCGCCAGCGACGGCGTATCACAGGCGTGAATGATGTAGTGAACCACTCCGGGATGATCCGGATATTGTTGGAACAGGGGAGTGAGCACCGCCATCGCCTTGCGCTCTTGCGTCAGGCTGGTGTCATCGGGAGATTCCGCGGCCAGCAGCGACAATGCATAGAACGCGCCGGCGTCCGTGTCGTGCGGATAATGGCCGTACAGAATGCCCATCGCGGCCGCGTAGGCGTCGATGCGCGCCATATAATCGCGCTGATCGGGCCGGAAGAAGCCGCTGAGAGCCGCGATATAGGCGCGCTCGCGCGCGCTCTTCGCGGGGTGAGATTGCGCGGCCTGCATTTCCCGCCATCCGAGCGCGAGCGCGGCATCATCGGGCCGGTCCCATATTTGGTGGAATACGCTCATCGCGATTCCCCAATGCGCCATCGCACACGAGGGATCCGCTTTGGCGATCCGCTCAAACTGCGGCCGCGCCTCGTCGTACCAGAAATCGTGCAACAACGCGACGCCGCGGTTGAAGCTGGCGCGCACTCTCGGCGAACAGGACACGGAAAACGTAACGGTTCCCAAGCGCTCACCGGCGACTGCGGCGGCCCTCGACGCCATCGGGGGCGCCGCCAAGCCAATCGCAAACGCAATGATAATCGGTGCAAATATTTTCATGGCGCTAGACTACACAGGCACGCAAGCATTTGGGAGATGAAGATTATATTTCGTCACATGCGGACGGACGGCATCCGGTTTAACGGGAATTTCCAATTGATTTTCGACGGGAGCGCTTCAATGACGGTCAAACTTGCGCTGATGGGATGGTTCGTTTTGCCCGGTCTCGCGATGGCGGCCGGGGCGCCCGCTGCCGATCCGCCGGTACCGCCGGGCATGGCGGGAAAGCTCGTTGGCTTTTACCACATGACGCCGGTGCCGAAGGAGGGTGCATGGTTCAGTTCCAGCTACTCCAGTGAGGATCAGATCGATGGCGCCGCGTTGCCGCCGCGTTTCGGGGGGCGGGCGCACGCCGCGGGCAATGCGATCGTCGTGATCGCAACCTCCCGGGATTTTTCGGCGATGCATCGCCTGCAGAGCGACGAGGTCTGGCATTTCTACGGCGGTTCGCCGCTCAATCTATTATTGCTGTACCCCGATGGACATGGTCGGCGGGTCACGCTGGGGTCGCATGTATTGGCGGGGGAGGTGCCGCAATTGACGGTACCCCATGGCGTCTGGCAGGGATCCGCGCCGCGCGACACCTCGGCTTGGGCATACTCGTTCGTCGGCACCCAATTGTCGCCGGGTTTCGATTATGCCGATTTCGAGATCGGCTATCGCGATGATCTGCAGCGGCAATATCCTGAGTATGCCAAGGACATTGCGCGCCTGACGCGCGCAGAATTTGTGCACGGTCCCGCCGAAGCGTCGAGCAAGGCGGAGTCGCCGGGTTCGCGGGCGGCGGCGTTCTCCGTGCAGGACGTGCCGGAAGTGACGGTGTCGCCAGGCGTCAGCCTGCAAGAACTCGTGGGCCGGCTCGCGCGCGACGCGAAAACCTCGTCGCTCAGCATCGCGAGATTCACGCTGGCGCCGGGGCGCACATCGGCCGCGAGTTTCAATCACCGCTCGAAAGAGGTGTTCCTGGTTACCGACGGCACCGGCCGCGTGCATTTGGCTGACCGCGTAATCGCGGTCAGCCGTGACTCGATCGTTTTCATTCCCGCCGAAGTCGTGCACTCGATCGAGGCGGACGCCAGTACCCTTCTGAGCTTCTACGCGATCTCGGTGCCCGCATTCACGCCGGAGGACTATGTACCGGTTAAATGAAACGGTACCGTTGCGTTTCGTTAACGGCGCGAGTATGGTGGCCGCCTGACCGGGAATTCCATCAGCGAAATCTCAAGGAGCCAGCCATGACGGGAGTCAAACGCGCACTGATCGCCACGAGCGCCGGGTTGCTGATCACCTGTTTACCGGTCACGCCGGCGGCAGCCGGGGGACCCGGGATCGGCATTCATCCCTGGGGGTTCGGACACGGCATTCTCGGAGCGGTCTTCGGGCTCGCGACCTTACCGCTCTCGATCATTTCGGCCGCAGTTTCGTCGGTTGGGCCGGCGGCGGCGCCCAGCTATCCAGCGGCGCCCGGCTATCCAGCGGCGCCCGGCTA
>Ga0187871_10000295_pt1 | contig 48301 bp, 48 predicted proteins | sample June2016WEW_16_1_FD_132988 | JGI IMG/M metagenome (GOLD analysis project Ga0187871, IMG submission 132988) | Peatland microbial communities from SPRUCE experiment site at the Marcell Experimental Forest, Minnesota, USA - June2016WEW_16_10 | ecosystem: Environmental > Terrestrial > Soil >...
TAAAGCTCCTCCGGCTTGGACATCAAGGCCGAGACGCGCTGGAGCAATCTTCCGGCCGCGCCGCCGTCGATGACCCGGTGATCAAAGCTTAACGTCAGGTTTGCTTCCATGATCGGCACAAACTGGTTCTTTACGGAATCCCAACTCGGTGCGTGCCGTGCGGCGCCCATGCCCAAGACCAGACTCTGTTCCGGCAGGGGGATGGGCGTCGCCCATTCCAGGCCAAAGGTGCCGAAATTGGTGACGGTGGCGATGGAACCGCCGGTGGCACCGGGTGGTAATTTGCGTTCGCGCGCCAGTTCCACCAGCTCGTTGTAAGGCGCCACCAGGTCTTTCAGCGACCGCCGGTCCGCGTTGCGAATGACGGGCACCAACACTCCATCCTCGGCTTCGACCGCAAAACCGATGTCGATGGCCGATGGATGAACGATTTTGTTGCCGACCAGCCGGCCGGCCGGCGCGCTGTTTTCCGCCAGCGCCACCGCCAGCGCGCGCAACGCACAAAGCGCCGGGCCGGGTTTGGGCCGTGCCACCTTGCGGTAGGCGAACAATGGATCGAGGCAAACCGGCATGCCCACGTGGGCGAGCGGCCGGGTCCAACTGCGCCGCATCGCATCGGCCACCGCCACGCGCATTGTCGAGGCCTGGCTCGTTTTTTGTTTTTCGAGGTGCGCGATGAATTTTTCAAAGTCCTCAACCGTCACGCGTCCCGCCGCGCCGCTGCCCGCCACGCCCGCCAGATCGGCGGCGCTCAGACCCAGTTCCGTCATGCGCGCCTTGAGCCGGGGCGAGAGAAAACTGGCGCCGGCGGCGTTGGCCGGCACGGGCAGGCCACGCACGGTCGGCCTCACACGGTTCCGGCTGCCGTTGGCGTCCGACTTCGAAACCCGGTCGGTGTCACCCGGTTTGGGGGAAGCCGAAGTCTCCAGCCCCAGCCGCACGGCTTCTTCCTTCGTGGTTTCAATGCGGCCGAGTGTGGCCCCGACGGGGTAGCTTTCGTTCAATTGCGCCGTGAAATTTTCGATGCGCCCGCCACAGGGCGCCGTGACCGTCATGGTCGCCTTGTTGGTCTCGACTTCAATCAAATCCTGGCCGGCCTCAATGCTGTCACCGGCCTTGACCAGGAAGCTGATAATGTTGGCTTCGGCGATGGATTCGCCCAGTTGCGGCATGATGATGGGGATCTGCGGCATAAGGGTTCAGAGCCTGAGGAGTTTGCGGGCGGCGGCGGCGATGGCGCGCGCGGTTGGACGATGAGCCGCCCACAAATTTGGGTGATACGGCACGGGCGTGTCCTTGGCGTTGAGCCGTTGGGGTGGGGCGTCGAGCAGGCCATAACCTTCCGTGACCACGCGCGCGATGATTTCCGCCGTCGCTCCGCCCCAGGACCAGGCTTCACCGACGCACAGCAACCGTCCCGTGCGCGCCACGCTGGCCATCACCGTGTCGGTGTCAATCGGCTTCACGGAACGCAGGTCCACCACTTCGACCTCCCAGCCTTCGGGCGCAAGTTCCTTGGCCGCTTCCAACGCCTCGTGCACCATGGCGCTGTAGGCCACTATGGTCATGTCGCGGCCTTCGCGCGCAATGCGGGCCTTGCCGACCGGCAGGGCTTCGCTCGGCAATTTTTCGGCCTTGAGATGATAATAAAGAAACTTGTGCTCGCAGAAAATCACGGGGTCGTCAATTGCCACCGCTTCGAGCAACATGCTGTAGGCATCCTCAACCGTGGCAGGCGTCAACACGATCAATCCCGGATAATGCGCGTACACGGTTTCCATGCACTGGCTGTGAAACGGTCCGCTGCCCGAAGTGCCGCCAAACGGAAGACGCACCGTGATGGGGCAGGGCACATTGGTGCGCCAGAACAGGGTCGCGGCCTGGTTGACGATCTGGTTGAAGCCGACGGTGGAAAAATCCGCAAACTGCATTTCCACAATCGGTCGCATGCCTTCGATGGCCGCGCCGACCGCCAGACCCATGATGGCGTCCTCGCTGATGGGCGAATCCAGCACCCGGCCGGGAAACTCGCTGGCCAGGTTTTTCGTGGCCTTGAACGCGCCACCAAACGCGCCGACGTCCTGACCGTAGATGAACACGCGCGGATCATCGCGCAACGCGTGCGCCTGCGCCTCGCGGATGGCTTCGAGGTAGGTGACGCTCATGCCGAATTCCCCTCGTTCTCGTCGTGGGTTTCGCTCAGGTGCCGGGAGGAAATTGCCCGCCATTCCTCGGCAAACGGATCCGGCGCGGGCTCGCGCTGTACCTGGGCGATGGCTTCCTCGATTTCATGAATGACTTCGCTGCGCCAGGTTGCGAGGGCCGCTGCGTCCGCCCACTTCTGGCGGACCAGATGTTCCTCGGCCACTTTCAGGCAGTCACGTCCGGCCGGGGACGCTTTTAACTTGGGATCAATATAGCCGGCGTCGTCGTGTTCGCCGTGGCCGCACAGCCGGAGCAACGTGGCGACCACCAGTCGCGGTCCCCGGCCGGCGCGCGCGTGAGCCACCGCCTGCCCGATGGTTTTCAAGCACGCATCCAAATCGGTGCCGTCCAGCGGATCCACCTCCACGCCATAGCCGGCCGCCTTGTCCGCCAGATCGCGGCAGGCAAACTGGCGCGCCGTGGGGGTTGAATAAGCGTACTGATTGTCGGCCACCACCAGAACGAGCGGCAATTTTTCCACCGCCGCCTGATTGAGCGCCTCGTGAAACGCACCGGTGGAGGTCGCGCCGTCGCCGATGCTGGCCGCGCCGACGGTGCCGGAAATTGTTTTGAACCGGCGCGCCAGCAAAATGCCGTTCACGACGGAAATCATCGCCCCGAGATGGCTGATCATGGGCAGATAACCTTCCCTGGGTTTGCCGCGGTGCACGTTGCCGTCGCGGCCGCGCATCGGTCCCAGCGCCGAACCGAGATAGGTGCGGGCGGCGTCCCGGACGGTCTCGCCGAAGGCCAGCCGCCCCGCCGCATCGCGAATCAACGGCGCGAACACATCGCCCTTTTGCAACGAGATGCCGGTCGCCGCGCTCAAGGCTTCCTGGCCGCGTCCGAGGAAGACGCCGCCGTGGATTCTGCCGGAACGCCAAAGCGCCGCGAATTTGTCATCCAACAACCGCGCCAGCAACATGAAGCGGTAGGCGGCCAGATACGTTTCACGGAACAAAGCCGCGTTTTCCGCCGTGCCAGGCTCGAGCACCGTTTGCAGCATGGGCCGATTTTATCGCCAAAACTCCGCGCCAGCAACGTTTCTTTCGGCATTGGAATTGCGGTAACCAAAAAAAACGGGTTGGCCAAAATGGCCAATCTGATGTTGAATGAACGTCCTGAGCACAAGCGTCCTTAAAATAGACATCAGAATCACGTTGGAATCGCCGTCATGAGACACGCCGCAGCCCAAATTTTTCTGGTTGGCAACGACCCGGAATTGCTGGCGGCGTTGTCCGAATTGCTGCGGGCGGATGACATTGCCATCCGGCGGGCGCCGTCCGGCGACGGAATTTTCGAATTGCTGCGCAACCACCCGGCCGATCTGGTTCTAATGGGGGCCGCCGAGATGGAATTGCTGCAGGAACTCAAGGAGGTCCCGGCCACCGAGACCATCCCCGTCATCGTGTTTACCGCCGCGGATGCGCCGGCGGAAAAATGGCGCGCGTTTGAACTGGGCGCGCACGACTGTGTAACCCGGCCGTTTGATGCCGCGGAATTGCGGGCGCGCCTGCACGCCGCGCTGAAAATCAAGCGGCAGTTTGCCGAAATGCTCCGCCACCAGCGCGAGTTGATGGCCGCCCGGATCGCCGCCGAATCCGCCGCGCGTGCCAAGTCGGATTTTCTGGCGGCGATGAGCCATGAAATCCGCACCCCCATGAACGGTGTTGTGGCCATGGTCGGCCTCCTGCTGGAAACGCCGCTGACCGCCGAACAGCGCGGTTATCTGGAAACCATCCACGCCAGCAGCGAGGCTTTGCTCACCATTATCAATGACATTCTCGATTTTTCCAAAATCGAGGCGGGCAAACTCGAGCTGGATTCGCGGCCTTTCAATTTGCGCGGGTGTGTGGAGGAGACGCTGGATTTGATGGCGGCGCGGGCATTCGAGAAAAATCTCGAACTGGTTTATGAGATGGACGACCGGATTTCCGCGCTGGTGGAAGGCGACGCGTTGCGCTTGCGCCAGGTTCTGGTGAATCTTTTGAGCAACGCCATCAAGTTCACCAAGAGCGGCGAAATCCAGGTGCAAATCAAATTGCTCTCGGCCAGGGAGGAGGAAAATCGAAAACGTTCCCTGTTTCACGTTCATTTTTCCGTGCGGGACACGGGGATTGGCATTCCGCCGGACCGCCTGGCGCGCCTGTTCAAACCGTTCATGCAGGCCGATCCATCCACGGCGCACCGCTACGGCGGCACGGGGTTGGGCCTCGCCATCAGCAAACAACTGGTCGAATTGATGGGCGGCAAAATGTGGGCTGAGAGCGTGCCGGGCGAAGGCTCCGCGTTCCATTTTACCATCAATGTGCTGGTCCAATCGCAAGCCGCGCCGTTTGCGCTGGCTGGCCGGCAGAACCAGCTGGACGGCAAGCGCGTTCTGATTGTGGAGCACAACGCGACCAGCCGTCGGCTGCTCAACGAGCAGGTGACCAATTGGGGCATGATTCCTCACGAGGCCGCGGACGCGCCGCAGGCCATGAATTTCCTTCGCGACGGCAAACCCGTTGACCTGGCCATTCTTGACGTGCAACTCCCGGGCACGGACGGTTTCACCCTGGCCGCCGAAATCCATAAGATGCCCTCGCAATCCGCCCTGCCGCTGGTGTTGCTCACGCCGATCGGCCTGCGCCACGAAGCTTCCTTGACGGCCGGCATTCCACGGGTGGTCTTCACCAATAAACCGGTCAAACCCGCGCAGTTTTTTGAAGTTCTGACCCGCGCCTTTTCCAACACCAAACCCGCGCCCGAGCCGGCACCGCCACCCGCTCAGGCCGCAGAAACCCTGGCCAGCCGCCAGCCCCTGCGCGTGTTGTTGTGTGACGACAATACCATCAACCAGAAGGTTGCCTTGCGCATTTTACAGCAATTGGGTTACGAGCCGGACCTGGCTGCCAATGGCAAGGAAGCGCTCGAAGCGCTTGACCGGAAACCCTACGATCTTATTTTCATGGATGTGATGATGCCGGAAATGGACGGGCTGGAAGCGACGCGCATGGTCCGCAAACTTGAGGCGAGCGGTGGCAGCGTCAATTTCAACTCCCACATCATCATCATTGCCATGACCGCCCAGGCGATGCAGGGCGATCGTGAGAAATGTCTCGAAGCGGGCATGGACGATTATCTATCCAAGCCCATCCGTCCCAAAGACGTGCGCGTTGTCATCGAACGCTGGAGTGCGCAGATGGGTCCGTCGTCGTCGGCCCGGCCCGAGGACCCGCCCGTTCCTTCCGCCCCCGCCGCTCCGCCGGAAGGGGAGAAATCACTGGTGGAGATGGACCGGTTGCTGGATTTGAGCGGCGGCAGTCCGGAAAGTCTGCGCGAATTGTTGGACCTTTACTTCAAGCAGACCACGGAACAGCTTGCGCAATTGGAGTCGGCGATTCGCACGAATCAAACCGAGGTCGTCCGTCAGGTGGCGCATAGTTGCGCCGGCGCCAGTGCCACCCTCGGCCTGACCCGGCTGGTGCCGCTGTTGCGGGAATTGGAACGACAGGGCAAGTCCAGCCAGTTGGACGGCGCGGAAAAATTGTGCGCCGAGCTCACGCACGAATACAAACGCGCCCGGGATTTTCTGACGAAGCATCCCTCCCTGACCGGAACGGTCGCAACCCCGGTTCATTCATGAAAAAAGTCCTCATCATCGAAGACGACCAGGTTATTGCGAATATTTATCGGAATAAATTCACGGTCGAGGGTTATCAGGCCGAGGTGGCGTACGATGGTGAAAGCGGCTTGAAAACCCTGCGGACGTTCAAGCCTGACATCATGCTGCTGGATCTCGTCCTGCCCAGGATGTCGGGTGTGGATTTCATCATCAAGGTCCGCAGTGAGGCGGATTTTGCCAAGTTGCCCATCATCGTTTTTTCCAACACTTACCTGACCAACATGATCCAGGAAGCCTGGAAGGCCGGCGCCAACAAATGCCTTTCCAAGACCAATTGCACACCCAAGGACGTTTTGGACATTGTGCGGCAGACCATCGGCGGCGAAGTTGTGCCCCAGCCCGCCCCCAAGCCGGACAAACCGGGCAAACCGGGCAAACCGGCCGCTCCCGCCAGGCCCGATTTCAGCGACATCGAGGGGGACACCAAATTCCTATCGGAACTGCGGCAGGCCTTCATTGACAGCCAGCCCGCGAACCTGGCCGCGCTGCGCGCCGGTTTGCAAAACCTCATCAAGGCAAACAGCGAAACCGTCCAGCTGAAGGACATCCATGAGCTCTATCGCCGCACTCATGCGCTCGCCGGCAACGCCGGCCTGGCCGGTTTCACGCACGTGGCGCACATGTCCGCCGCCCTGGAGGCCTTGCTCAAGGAGCTTTACGAAAAGCCGAAAAGCATCAACACCTCCACCCTCCGCACCGTCGCTGCGGCCGTGGACTTTCTCGGCTTTCTCTTTGAGCGTGGCAAGCGGCCGGACAATCCGGACCCGCCGCCCGTCAACATCCTCGTGGTGGACGACGAACCGATCTCGCAGCGCGCCGTGGTTTATGCCCTGGAAAAGGCGCAGTTGCCCTCCACCAGCACCGCCGACCCCAACGCCGCGCTGAAGCTGCTGACCGGAACCCCCTACGACCTCGTGTTCCTCGACGTGGACATGCCGGGCATGACCGGCTTTGAACTTTGCACCAAGCTGCGCGCCATGCCGCAATATAAAAAGACCCCCGTTGTTTTCGTCACTGCGCTCAGCGATTTTGACAGCCGCACCAGTTCCATGATGGCCGGTGGCAACGATTTCATCGCCAAGCCGTTTCTCTTCATCGAGCTCACCGTCAAGGCCCTCATTCACGTCCTGCGCGCCAAACTGCAGCCGGCGAAGTGATTTCAGCTTTTCCGTTCTGTTCACCTTCGACGCCGTCGGTGTCATAGGTCAGCTTTCGGGTTCGTCGGCGCTTGACTTCGGGTGGTTTGTGTCCCGCACTGTGGGCTGGTTTGCCAGACGTGGAATTTGATCATGAACAAATGCTCATATTGTGGTGCGGAATATTCCGACGATGTGCTGGAGTGTCCGATTGACCACACGCCGCTCGTTGAAGCCGGACGTGGCCTCGCCGCCCGGTTCTCCGCCGCCTTCCGGCCCGGCCCGGCCCGATTATGAGTTCCCGCCGCTATCGTCGGCTGAACGGCAGAAGGATTTGGTCACGCTGGTCACGTGTGGAACCCTGGTGGCGGCGGATCTGGTCGTCAGCCGGCTACAGGCGGCCGGGGTTCAAGCGTTGATTCCGGACGAATGTTTGATGCAGACGATCGGGTTTAACCTGAACACCTTTGGTTATGTCCGGGTTCAGGTTGCGACCCAGGACTATGACGCGGCCAGGGATTTGCTCTCCGGGAATTAACCACGGCGGCAGACATCCCGTTGGGGCTGAATCCCATAAACGGAACCGATTACCTCCGCCGGCCGGCTTCCTCCGCCGGCGATGGACGCGCTGAACATTTCCTTCGCAATCACGCCGTCGGCCACCTTGGTCACCGCGCCGGTCATACGAATCGCATAATCGTCGCCGATTTCGATCTCAATGATGCCGCCGGGCATGTGCACAGAGATGTCGCGATCGCACAGGCCGAGCTTGTGCGCGACCGCCGCCGCCGCGCTGCTGCTGCTGCCGCTCGCCAGCGTGTAACCCGCGCCGCGTTCCCAGATTTCAATCTGGATGTTGTTGCGGTCGAGCACCTTCATGAATTGCACGTTGGTGCGGTTCGGAAAACGCAGGTGCGTCTCCAACAACGGGCCGATTTGCTTCGCCAGTTCGGCGCTGATTTTTGGCATCGGCAGCACGCAGTGCGGATTGCCCACCGTCGCCGCGCAAAAGTTGAATCGTTCCCCGCGCAGATGGATGGGCTCGTTGATGACTTCGCGGCGCGGGCCGGCCACGGGAATTTCGTCGCTCCAAAAACTGACCCTGCCCATCTCGACGCGCACGATCTTGCCGCGCTCCGTCACCGTGGCTTTCACCAGGCCGCCGGCAGTTTCGACGGCGAACTCGTCCTTGCCCACCAGTTTCTTGTCCCACAGGTAACGGGAAAAAATCCGCAGGCCGTTGCCGCTCTTTTCCGCCTCGCTGCCGTCGGGATTGAAAATGCGGACCGCGAACTTCGCCTTTTTGGACGGGAGCGGCCCGAGCAGGATGCCGTCCGAACCGATGCCGTAATTGCGATGGCAGATCGTCTTGATTTGCGCGGCCGTCAGCGGCGCCGGCAGGTTCTTTGGGTCAATGACGAGGTAGTCGTTGCCCAGCCCGTGATACTTGGTAAATGCCCACAACATGAATCCAGCATACCTTGCCGCGCGCGAAGCGCAAAACAGAATCAGGGCTTGTCGGGCAATTTTGCAGCGTGCTTTGCCTCCTCCTCATGAAACCGGTGCAGGAACCGGTGAAACACCGGGGCAAAGATGATGCCGAGGATGGCGATGAACGCCAGTCCGCTGAACAGCGCGTAGCACCCGGCAAAAATTTTCCCGCCGGTGGTTTGCAGCGACGACACCGGGCCCATGCCGGACAAAATCATCGCCGCATTGACGAAGGCATCCACCCAGGACATTCCCTCGCAGGTCCGGTAACCCACCATCCCCAGGCCGAGCGCGAACGCGATGACCATCAGGCCAATCCCCACGCCTCGGGCGACGCGCACGTAAAACTGCCGCCGCGGCAACAATGGTTTTGAGCGATGCTCGAACATGAAATCAAGTGTTGGTAGGGCGCGGCACTCCGTGCGCGCCGCGACCACGGTGCGTATAAGCGGCGGGCGGGAGACTGCCCGCCCTGCCTTTGGGTTGTTCCGTTTCTAATTTCATTTTGCAACCTGCACGGTGCCGATCATTTCTTTCACGTCCTTCAGGCGGTGCTTCTCCAGGAACTCGCGAATACCGGCAATCACCTGCAACGGGGTCTGTGGTTCGTAAAAATTGGCCGTGCCCACTGCCACCGCCGCCGCGCCGGCCACCATGAATTCAATCGCGTCCGCCGCGTTTTGAATGCCGCCCATGCCGATGATGGGAATCTTCACGGCCTGCGCCGCTTCCCAGACCAGCTTGATGGCAATCGGTTTGATGCACGGTCCGGTCAGGCCGCCGGTGACATTCGCCAGCTTCGGACGGCGCGTTTCGATGTCGATCGCCATGGCCGGGTAACTGTTCATGATGGACAACGCGTCACTGCCCGCATCCGCCGCCGCCCGGGCGAACGGTGCGATACACACCACGTTGGGGCTCATTTTCGTAATCAGCGGCAGCTGGGTCACTTTACGGCACGCGGCCACGACCTGGGCAATCAATCTCAAGTCCGTGCCGAACTGCGCGCCGCCTTCCTTGATGTTCGGGCAGGAGACATTGAGTTCCAGCGCGCCCACGCCACCGAGGCTGTCGAACCGCCGCGCCACGTCGGCGTATTCCTCGACCGTGGTGCCCCAGATATTGATGATGGTCGGGACCTTCAGGGTCTTGAGAAACGGCCAGTATTTTTTGATGAACCCGTCCACGCCCGGTCCCTGTAACCCGATGGCGTTGATGAGTCCGCTGGTGACCTCGACCGTTCGCGGCGTGCGATTGCCCCGCACCGGATGGAGCCGGATGCCTTTCACCACCACTGCGCCGAGCTGGTTCAGGTCGAGCAGTTGCGCGTATTCGACGCCGTAACCGAATGTGCCCGACGCGACCATCACCGGGTTTGGCAGCGTCAGCGTGCCAATCTGGACAGACAGATTCACGCCCGCATCCGTCTTCGGGGCTTTGGACTTTGAACTTTGAACTTTACCCTTCATTTCGCCGCCTCCCACTCGACCTGGCGCGAATCGAACACCGGTCCTTCGGTGCAGGTGCGTTGATATTCCCAGTCCCGCAGTGCGGGACCGGTCTTGACCGGAATCACGCACGTCAGGCAGACGCCGACGCCGCAACACATGTGTTCATCCATCGAAAGCTCCGCCGGCACGTCGAATTCCCCGGCGATTTTGCCAACCGCCTTCAACATTCCCGTCGGGCCGCACGCAAACACCTTTCGGTGGGGCACTTTTCGTTTTAATTCCTTAAGCAAAGGCCGGGTAACCAATCCCTTTTCGCCGTGGCTGCCGTCTTCGGTGGTCACGCGCACGTCCCAGCCGAGCGCCTGAAATTCCTTTTCGCACAGGATGTCAATCCGCTTGCGCCCGCCAACAAAGACGATGCCCTTTTGCGGCGACCGTTGCGCGAGCAGATACATGGCCGCCATGCCGTAACCGCCCGCGACGAGCAGGGGAGTCTCGCCGCCGCGTTTGGGCACAGTAAACCCGTGACCGAGCGGTGCAATCACGCTGAGTTCCCCGCCGCGGCCCATCCGGGCAAGGGCGTCGGTGCCCTTGCCGACGGTTTTATAGAGTATGGAAAACGCGTCCCCGGTGACCTGAAAGATGCTGAAGGGCCGGCGGAGCAGGGCGTCCTTCAAGGTGGAGACGCGGACATGGGCGAACTGACCGGGTTGGATGAGCGGTGCGATTTGCGGCGCGCGCAGAACCAGACGGAAATAAGAATCGGTGTCGCGCTCGTTGGAAACAATCTGGACGGTTTGCTCAAGCATCGGCACTGCCAGCATGGTAGGCAATGCCGAACCTGTCAACTTTGGGTTGTAGCGGCACTCCCGGGGCGCCGCATTCTTTTTTTAAAGTCGTGGTGGCGGCGGTCGTGGACCGCCGCTGCTCAAATGACCTGCGCGGCTTTATGCCGAACGGCCAGGGCCAGGGCCACCCCGAGCAGTAGGCCAGCCGTGTCCGTTATCAGGTCGGTGATGGAAGACGTCCGGTCGGGCAACCAGGCCTGAGAGACTTCAATTGTCAGGCTGATTGCCATCCCGGCGATAACCACGAGCAAGACGTTGGTCACCAGTCGGCGCGGATTGTGTGCGTGGCGATAAAGGAAAAAACAGAATCCAAACGGCAGGAAACCCAGAACGTTAATGGCAATATCCGAAAAATCCGGCCGGTTGTAGGACAAATCCTTCCAGGGCGGGATCAAAAAGTCCCGGTGGATCGGCTGAAAGATGCCGGGAATGATCACGCGGTGGCCGTTGCCGGAGTAGTCGTTCGCTTGCGGCCCGCGGCCTTCGTCAAAAAGATAGAGTGCGGTCAGGCCGGGCACCCTCATCAGTTGCCGGGCGCGGCCCCGCGTCCAGAGCGCGTGGTGCCAGGCGATTTCCGTCGGATTGAGCGCCCGGTTATACAGCGCCAATCCAAACAGCCACCCGGTCCACGGAGCTTTTCCGGATGCGTTGTTCCCCAGAATGAGCTGCCCGTCCAAGGCCCTCGCATTCAAGGTGAATTGGGGAAAGTGCCCGGCTACCGCTCCGTCCATATAAAAATCCGTTCCGGCGCCATCACTTCTGACAGTGATGAAGCGTGCTTTTTGATTCGGCAACGCATCATACACGCCCACCTCGCGGATGGTATCCGCCGGCTGCGGATGCGTGGTTGTCCCCCGCAACAAAAAATCCTGTTTCCATTGGCCCAGGACAAAATCAAGCGGCAACCGGGGGTCATGGATGGTCACGATGCCAAACACGTTGTTGGCGGGTTCACGGCGCGTCGCGACCCACAACTCCGCGGTAAAGTTGGCGGACATTCCGGGGACGGCTCCCAATTCCGGCGGTGCCGGCAGCGGCGCGGGATCGTAGGCGATGCCATAAGGCTCAAAATGCAGGCCCGGGTAATTCCCCAGCCAGTGGACCCGGTTGTGAGGCTGGAAGTCGAACGGCCACAGGCCCACCACAAGGTAACCCGCCACAATTGCCAGACTCAGCCAGCCGAGCCATCTGTCATGGGGAATTTTCACTGGACGCTTCGGATTTGCTCAAACATGGCCGGAGACCAGCATGGTCGGCGGTGGCAATCCTGTCAACGTTGCGTGCGAAGGGGTCGTGTCTGATTTTGGTAGGGCGTCCCGCATTGCGGGATGCGCGCCGTTTTCAGTATCCGCGGCGGGCCAAGGATCACCGCAGGGCGGGACAGGCTGCCCGCCCTGCCAGGTTTTTTTAGAATCAGGACACTCCTTGCGAACGGCGCAGAGTCGCCAGCAGCGAACGAAGATTACGACAGGATTTGCAAGATGGGCAGGATTCGCGAAAAACCATCCTCTGAATCCTGTCATCCTGTCTGAAATTCTTTTGCACCTCCACTACGTGCTCAACGGGTCAGGACAAATTCTTTGAATGAGTTGTCAGGCAAAACGCGCGAAGGAATTATTTAGGATTGCTGGCGTTTTCCTTGGCAAGCTGAACCATTTTATAGAATTCATTCGTCCCGCCAAAGAAGCTGTAATTTATTGGCCCAAGTTTAGGAATGATTTTGTTGAGCGTATCCCATTGCCCAGCTTGATAAGCATACAAACCGTAGGCGTAGGTGTATTGTTGTTCAGCGCGTAGAGAGGCGTAAAATTTTCGGATAGGTGGATACGAACTGCTATTCATCGCATTCGCCGTTGCGATGAAGGCTTCGGTGAACGCCTCCTTACTGTTGGTCTGGTCCATTGCAAACTTGATATAAAGGTAAGTCAGCATCGGATCTTTGCAGCCCGCTTGCGCGGCGGCGGCGGCATTCGTCGAAATAATTTCAGCCCACGGTTCGTTTGTTCCCAGAACTACGGCTCGGGAACAGGCAAATTCAGCGAGCGCGCGTTCGGCAGGGGCATTCCATTTGTGACTGGTGAAGCTAGACTTTTGATAGGCGTCAACGGTGGTTTTATAGTTCCAATCCAGACGTGTTTGTTTGACCGGGTCGGAAGAAGTTCTTTTGACAAAATATGTCTTATTGCAGCCAGAGAGAACCAGGCACGTAAACAGACATAGCCCAAGCGAGAAAAAATTGCTTGAACCTTGGAATTTCATTCATTCAATAAATAAAGACCTGCAATTTTTACAAGGTCAATTTTTTAGGCGTTCAACTTTTCTGTGCTTCCTTCGCCCAGGCATCCTTCAGCGTTATTGTCCGATTCAGCACGAGTTTGCCGGGTGTGCTGTCCTTATCCAACGCAAAGTAGGCGAGGCGCTCGAACTGGTAGCGCAACTCCAGCTTCGCATCCCTCAGGCTTGGCTCGCATTTCGCGGTCACGACTTCGAGTGAATGCGGGTTGAGCACGGATTTGAAATCACGCTTTGTCGCGCCGGAGCTTTCAGCGGAGGCGGAGCCGTCCTTCTCCGGCTCGGCTTCGGTGAACAACCGGTCGTAAAGGCGGCATTCGGCGTGAATCGCGTGCGCGGCGCTTACCCAATGAATGGTTCCTTTGACTTTGCGCGCCGCCGTGGCTCCGCCAGTTTTGCTGTCGAGGTCGGCGGTGCAACGCAGTTCCACAATCTTGCCGCCCGCGTCTTTCACCACCTCGTCGCATTTGATGATGTAGGCGTATTTCAACCGGACTTCGCCGCCGGGTTTGAGCCGGAAAAATTTGGGAGGCGGCACCTCCTTGAAATCATCCTGTTCAATATACAGTTCGCGGCTGAACGGAATTTTGCGCGTCCCGGCGTTCGGGTCTTCGGGATTGTTGATGGCGTCCAGTTCCTCGGTCTTGCCTTCGGGATAATTCGTCAGGACAACCTTGATGGGTCGCAACACGGCCAGCCGGCGCAAGGCGCGCTTGTTCAAGTCTTCGCGGATGGCGTGTTCGAGCACGGCCACGTCGGTGATGCCATTGTATTTCGTGATGCCGATGTTGTAGGCAAAGGCCCTGAGGGCCTCCGGGGTCACCCCACGACGCCGAATCCCGCTGATGGTTGGCATGCGCGGGTCGTCCCAGCCGGACACGAGCTTTTCGTTCACGAGCTGCATGAGTTTGCGTTTGCTCATGACGGTGTAACCGAGGCTGAGCCGGGCGAATTCGTACTGATGCGGCAGCGGGCGCGGCAGGTCGAGGCTTTCCAGAATCCAATCGTACAATGGCCGGTGCACCTCGAATTCCAGCGTGCAGATGCTGTGCGTGATGCCTTCGATGTAGTCGCTCAGGCAATGGGCGAAGTCGTACATCGGATAGATGCACCATTTGCCGCCGGTATGATGATGTTCGGCGTGGCGGATGCGGTAGAGCAGGGGATCGCGCATCCAGACGTTCGGCGAGTTCGCCTGAATCTTCGCGCGGAGCGAACGTTTGCCGTCGGGAAACTCGCCTTTCTTCATGCGCTGGAAAAGGTCCAGGTTTTCGGCGACGGGCCGGTTGCGGTACGGGCTTTCCTTGGCATTGCGGCGGTACTCGTCGGTTTCTTCCGGCGTCAGGTCACAAACGTAGGCCTTGCCCTTTTCAATCAACTGCTCGGCGTAATCGTAAAGCTGATCGAAGTAATCCGAAGCGTAGAACGGTTCCAAGGTAGGGCGCGTCACTCCGTGCGCGCCGGCGGCGGGCAAGGGACTGCCCGCCCTACCAACCTCTGCTTCGAGATAAAAGTCCCGCTTGCCTTCTTCGGCGATGGTTTCGGGCGTTTTGCCTTTGGGTTTCAGTCCAAGATTCCGGTCGGCCCAGCCGGCGATGAGCCAGTTCACGTCCTCGGTGATGGAGTCCACGTATTCGACGTCTTCCTTGGTCGGATTGGTGTCGTCCATGCGGAGGTTGCAGATGCCGCCGAATTCGTGGGCGATGCCGAAATTCAGGCAGATGCTCTTGGCGTGGCCGATGTGGAGGTAGCCGTTCGGTTCCGGCGGAAAGCGGGTGTGAATCTGCGGATATTTCTTTTCGGCAACGTGTTTGGCCACGATGTCGCGGATGAAATCGGAGGGCGCGGGCGCAGCGGATGCTTTGTTTTCCAGACTCATAAAAATCGTCGGGCAGCGTAACAAAGGGCTTGGCGGATGTCCATGGACTAGCCGACAATAAGCCGACAATACGGCGCGCACGTAGGCATCCGGCGTTGCTGCCGATTCTCTCCCAACTCCGTTGGCGGAGAGGGTGAAATTAGCGGCAGGCGTCAGGTTGCGCGGCAGGGAAAGGATTAAGCGCACGCGAAGCGCGCCGCCCTTTTCCGTCACGGCTGAAACTGCTTCTTATAACTGACTAGCTATCTCTGCCACAGGGACAGGTCGGGGCTCACGATGAAATGACCGCCACTGGTGCCGGCCGATAGCATCCACGCGGACAGTCCGCCGGCGCTGACCAGGCAGGCCACCACGACCAGCAGGATGTTACGCATCACACGTTTGCGTTCGTCGCGGGCCAGGGACGGAAACAACAGTTTGCTTGTGCGTTTTACAAAATATTCAGTCATAGCTTCAGGGTGTTAGGGTTTACCGGCCGTTTTCGGCCGGATCGGTTCCAATTCACGCGTTTAGCAGACTTTATGCCAGAGGAGCGGAACGTGTTCGTGATAAGGGCAATCTATCGAGGAAACCGCGGGCAGGATGGAATGGAGTGTCTTCGCCGAAGACACCGGATTTTGACACCAATCCGCGAATGAGTCAGGCGGCGAGCGTTTTGTTTTTCGCGCGGGATTCCTCGGCCAGCTTCTGTTTGAAACCGGCCAGGGCCTTTTGCAGGCGCGCGTCGCCGACAGCGAGGATTTGCACCGCGAGCAGCCCGGCGTTCTTCGCTGCGCCGATGCCCACCGTTGCCACCGGCACCCCGGGCGGCATTTGCACGATGGACAGCAGCGAGTCGAGACCTCTCAACGATTTGCTTTCAATCGGCACGCCGATGACGGGCAGGATGGTGAACGCCGCCGTGACGCCCGGCAGATGCGCCGCGCCGCCCGCGCCCGCAATGATGACGCGCAGGCCGCGTTCGCCGGCGCTCCCGGCGTATTGTTCCAAATCCTTCGGCGTGCGATGCGCGGAGATGACCCTGGCCTCGCTGGCCACACCAAATTCGGCCAGCACCTCGGCGGCGGCCTTCATGGTCGGCCAGTCGGAATCGCTGCCCATCAGGATGCCCACCAGTGGCCGGGAAGATTTTGTCGTGCTCATGCAGACAAAATTGAGCAAAGAAATCGCACGTTTGGCAAGAAACAAAATTTTAACGTCAAGCAGCAAGGCCGCGAAGATTTAAAATAAACCCGCCTTTGCGCCTTTGCATCCGCGCGCCGTTGCGCTAAACCTTTTCCGCCCATGACGACGGCCAACAAAGTCACGATCCTGCGCATCCTGCTGATCCCGTTTTTTGTTGTCGAAACCCTTTACTACGTCGAGACCGGCAACGAGATTCACCGGCTGGTGGCCCTGCTGGCGTTCGCCGTCACGGCGATTCTGGACGGTGTGGACGGCTACATCGCGCGCCGCTACAACCAGCGCAGCGAACTCGGCGCCATCCTCGATCCCCTAGCGGACAAGCTGCTGCTCGTGTCCGGCGTGGTGTTGCTGAGCTTCAATCACACGCCGCGCCTGGGACAGATTCCGCTCTGGCTCACCGGCACCATCCTTGGCCGCGACCTGCTGCTGCTCATCGGCATTTTTGTCATCCGGCTCATCGTCGGCAAGGTGGTCGTGCGCCCGCGCATCGCCGGCAAAATCGCCACGGTCTTTCAAATGGTCGTCGTGATCTGGATTCTGTTGGAATGGGACCGCGATGTGAACGTGCGCTGGTTCAAGGTGTGGGTCATTGGGGCGGCGGCGTTCACCGGAATTTCCGGCCTGCTGTACGTCTGGGACGCCGTGAAACAACTCGGCGCGCATCCGGCCAGTTCGCCGACCCCGTCTGAATGAAGCCACAGATGGGCACAGATGAAACACTGATAAAAAATAAAACCAGCACCGTCCTTTTTGGCTTCCATCTGTGTGAATCCGTGTTTATCTGTGGCTGACGAATCATGGCAAAGGAACTGAAACTGACGCTCAAGACAGGCGATGTGGCGCCGGAGTTTTCGGCGGCCACCAACGGCGGCGGGAAAGTCTCGCTGGCCGACTTCAAGGGCAAACCCGTCATCCTCTACTTTTATCCCCGGGACGACACGCCGGGCTGCACGAAGGAGGCGTGCGCGTTCCGTGACCGGTTCGCCGAATTTAAAAAACGCGGTGCGGTGGTGCTGGGCATCAGCACCGACCCGGTAAAGTCGCATGATAAATTTGTGGAGAAATTCAAGCTGCCCTTCACGCTGCTGGCGGACGAGGACAAGCGGATTGTCACGGCCTACGGCGTGTGGGGCGAGAAAAGCTTCATGGGCCGGAAATATCTGGGCACGCATCGGGTGACGTTTCTCATCGGCCCGGACGGCCGCATCAAAAAAATCTGGCCGCAGGTGAAGCCGGACGAACACGCGGCGGAAGTGCTCGCGGCGTTGTAGGTCATTGGCTATGGCCCAACTTCGGTAGGGCGCGTCACTCCGTGCGCGCCGTTTTCTGAATTTGCGGCGGGCAGAGGACTGCCCGCCCCACCTGATTTTTTAAATTTGGGCACTACCAAGTCATCTATCGTTGTCTTGAGAGGGTTAACAGCTTATTTTTCACAATTATTGTTCATTACCAGCCAATAAACGGTTGGTCAGAAAATCACGGTGGGTTGAAGGTCATTGCATGATGACTGGCAGCCAGATCCTGCGAAACCGGGTTTCAACCGGCGCCACGGCGCGGTTGGACCGCGGGTTTGCGGAGCCCGACCTGGACCAGTTCGCGGAGCAGGACCTGGGCAACTGGCTGCATCAGGTGGCCGGAAAAATCGGCCTGGCCATCAGCTGGAGAATTCCGGTCGGTTTTGAAGATGAAACGGGGTTTCACCTGGGCGTGCAGCCGGGCCGCGAAGACGGCCGCAGGGAGTGGGAGCCGGCCGGCATTTTTACGGACGGCAAACATTTTTGATACGGGCACACGGCCGTTTTTTCAGTGGACATCTCCTGTCCCACCTCCTTGGCGGCTGTGGCCCGGGTCGCTTTCGCAAAATCCCCGTTTGACACGCGCGCGGCAAATTCCCAAACTGTCCACCACAAGAGAAAGTTAAACTCAAAACCAAAAACGATTATGGCAATTTCCGTTGGCACCAAGGCCCCCGATTTCACCCTGAAATCCAAACAGGCGTCCGGTCTCGTGGACGTGAAACTCAGCGATAACTTTGGCAAGAAGAACACCGTGCTGCTCTTTTTTCCGCTCGCTTTCACGAGCGTCTGCACCAAGGAGCTGTGCGACCTCACCGCCGGTCTGGGTGGCTATGCCGGTCTCGATGCCGACATCATCGGCGTCAGCGTGGACAGCCCGTTTGCGCAGGAGGCGTGGGCCAAGCAGGAAAAAATCGGCATCACGCTCGCCAGTGATTTGAACAAGACGACCATCAAGTCGTACAACGCGGTGTTTCCGATGCTGGCTGGCGTGGGCGACACGGCGGCGCGCGCGGCGTTCGTGATTGATAAGCACGGCGTGGTGCAATACAGCGAGCAGACGCCGACGCCGAAGGATTTGCCGAACTTCGAGGCCATCAAGGCCGCGCTGGCAAAGTTGGTGTGAAAAAAGGGTTGTCGCTGTTTTGGTTTCATGCCACAACGGCTTTAACCTATGAAAACACCTGTTCGGTTATTCGTTGCGTCTTTGGGAATTCTGGTATTTGTCAATGCGGGCGCGCAACAACTGCACATCAAGGCCAGGTTTCTGGAAGTACCGAAAGGAACTTGGGATGGGCTCACCAAAACAATTGGCATCACTAATCCATCGGATCAACCCGTTGGCATCCTGACCGGCGAAAACACGAACGTGGCGATGACAACACTGGAATCACGTGCCGGGGTCGAAGAACTGGCCGAGCCGGAAGTGACGACTTCGAGCGGGCGGCAGACAGAAATGCGGGCAACACAAATCATAACGGTCATTACGAACTTTGTTCTTGCGGAAAACCCGTACACCCAGTCCAGTTCGATGACTCCGCAGAGTACCAAAGTTGAAACCGGCCCGATTCTGGATATAATCCCGACCGTCTTGCCCGACGGATACACGATTGATTTGAAAACCGCGGCTTCGCTGACGGAATTTTTGGGGTATGACCAGCCGCCAACCAACGCTGTCGAACATATCAACGATTTAGGGGAGTATGTACCGGTCGCGGGTGTTTCGCCCAGCTTTGGCATTCGTAAAGCCAGCGCACATGTGAAATTATTGGATGGACAAACCGTTGTGTTGGGCGGATTGAAAGAACGCTTTTATGACGGAGGAAAGGAAGTCGGCGCCGAACCGGACTATTTCACGAAAACCAAGCTAGCCCGGGGCCAACCGGACGAGCAAGACAAGGATTTATTGGTTTTCATTACGGTGACCCTGGTTGACGCAGCTGGAAATCGTATTCATTCCGATGACGAAATGCCTTTCGCCAATGGCGCGATCCCGCCGTAGGATGACCCGGCGTCAAGGCCCCAATAAGACCCGATAGAAGAGAGAAGGATACGACAACGAGTTGGTATCGGCCCAAAAGAAGGGCAATGATGGTGAACTGCTCGTCATTACCGGCGTCCATGAAGTCAGGTTTGTCGAAACCTCGATGGTGTAATCCGGCCCGGTATCGCCGTTAATCCAAAATCCAAGCTGGCCGTTGGTGATGGATGCGGCGCTTAGCGTGGGGGAAGCGGGCTGATTCACCGTTACGTTAAAGCTTTGAGTGGCGGTGAGCGGCGGCAATTCGTTGTCGGAAACCACCACCGAGACAGTTTGGGTCGAGGGCGATTGGGCAATGGCCGGCCGCCAACTGAAGACACCACTGGTTGCGTTGATGGAAGAGCCGGCTGGCGGATTGGACAGACTGAACGTCAGCGGCAGCGGCGGAACATTCGGATCGCTGGCCAGGTTGGTGACGAGGAGTGTCTGGCCGGCAAGGATGGTTCGATCGGGAACCGCCGCCAGCACGGGTGGCTGATTGGTCGGCACCGCAGTTCCATAGACTTGAAACTCCCAAAGTGAGTAGCCATAGGACGTCCCGCGCGCCGACCCGTACATCCGCACATAACGGCCGGTTCCGGATAGTCCCGTTAAATCCTGAATGCCGCCGGCCCCTGTGGTCGTGCTGTAAATTGAGGTCCAGTTCACCGCATTTGAGGAAACCTGAATTTGAAAACTCGTCGCGTAGGCTGCTTCCCAGTCGAGCCAGACCTCGTTGACATTGTAGGTTGCCCCCAAATCCACATAAATCCATTGCGGATCACTCCAGGCGGAGGCCCAACGGGTGGAAAGGTTGCCGTCCACCGCATAGATTGCGGGACAATAGGGACTACTAGCTTGATACGAACTCGCCGTGACCGGTTGGTTCAACGCCAAATTGACATGTGACAACAACGGCGTGGCGCTGACTTCGAGGGAATTTGAACTCACATTAACTCCATCGGTCGCCGACACGACATAGTAATAAGTCGTGTCATTGACCAGGCTGGTGTTCGTATAGCTGGTCGTGGTTGGTGTTGCGATGGTGGTGTAAGGGCCGCCTTCGGTTGTGGAGCTTTGGACATTATAGGTGGATGCGCCGGCGGCAGGAGACCAGTTCAAAACCGCCTGGGCATTGCCTGCCGTTGCACTAACGCCGGTGGGAACCGCGACTGGGCCATTGACGGTCTGAAATTGCATCCAGTTCAGGTGTTGACCGTTGGCGGAAAGCACAACTTCAAGCGTTTGCGTGCCGGCGGGGAGGGTGACAGTTGTCGAAACCGTTGACCAACTGGATTGGGTGACATTCGCCGTGCCCAGCAATGTGGCGCCTTCATAGACGCTGATCTGGCCGGGCGCACCGCCAACGCGAAAGTCCAGGGGATAACTCCCGGCCGTATCAACCTGTAGATTATAATTCAGGCTGCCACCCGCCGCCGCGGATATCATATCGGCCAATCCATTGGTATCCGTTGTCGGCGCGATGTTCATCTGGTTCATGGTGACATAACGGTCCGCCTGAAGCTGGCCGGGAATGCGATAAAACAGATTCGTCTCATGCACGGGCATTTGCACGTAAGCCTGGCCTGCCGCAGTCAAAACGCCCGAGGTGCTCGTCAACAGACTGTTATGGGTATCTCCGGTAATCCGGGACATGAACCAGGCGTAACCTTCTATCCAAGGCGTGCGCTCGCAATAATCCACCGCCGGAATCAGCGTGGCGAGCACCTGCGCATCGCTGGTGGCGCCGTTCGCATCGAACTCGGTCACCCAGACGGTTTGAGTGGGGAAATCAGTATGCATGAGGCCTGTCCAGTAGGTAAGGTCACCGTAGCCGCCATAGCTGTGGTCTGACATGCCCGGCGGCGGTGACGAGCCGCAGTAATACATGAACGCCTGCAGGTACGGTGTCTCGGTAGTATAGGTGACGTTTGATCCTTGAATCGGGTCATACGCGGTAATGCTTTGGTTCGCGGCGGTGCCTTCGGCCATGTGGGGACAAATCACGGGAATGTTGTAGGGTGCGCAAATCGCCTGAACTTGTAAAAAGGCGGTTGCCGTGGCGGCTGGCGTCATGAATGCCTGCCCTTGAAGATTTGGCTCATTGATGGCAAATACCCTCCACGGCCGGTTTCCGGCCGCGAGATAACTACTAATGGCGCTTTGATAACCTGAATAATCGCTCCAGACCATGGGGATGTAGCTCATCGCCACACCAGACGGCACGGTCCAGTTGTTTATACCCCAATCGTAAAACCACGATACGCCGGGGGCCAAGGCTTGGAAGTCGGCAGCCGACATGTTGGAATTGACAGCGATGCCTCGCTTGCGGCTCTGAACCGGCGCATCACAATTCACGATTTGAACCTGACCCAAAGCATCGCCCGCGAAAAACAACCCTATCAACAGAAGCATGATTTGCGATGTCAAACAGCTGTTCCTTGGGCAGGTCTTCCCAACCCGATTAACATGGCGTACGCGGAAAGGCAGGTTGAACTTTTTGGTGAAAAGTCTTTTGAGCATAACAGCTAGAATTAAACCCGGGCTTAAATTGCAGTAAATTGTACTACAAAGATGCTGACTTGTAAAATATGTATTCACAAAATCTCCAAACAACGTTATTTCCAGGGCTCACCGCTGTTTGGATTAGCGACCTAAGATCATCTCCTGCCATGGAACGGTTCATCCGGTTCCTCAAACAGCCCGAGACCCGAACCGGGGAAGGCCCGGCATAACCTTCCGGCAATCAAGCCATCCTTCCTTCGTCGCTGCGGATGCTTATTGCAGATGCAGGAACTGGACACATCGCGTTGTTGGAGCAGGTGAGCCAGGCGGTGGGTTCCGGCAGTCGGGGGCGGCTTTGGGCAAAGGTATAACCATCCCATTGGATTGCGCCCTTCGCGCAGCCATTTTTAAATTTGCGGCGGAACGTTTGTTGGAGTCATCCACTCGCTGAACGGCCGCATCGTACCGCATTCGGGACAGGACGTGGCGGTATATTGGGTGTCGCAATGGGGGCAGACGCCCCGGGTGGCAAAGGTGTCGAACGGTTTCCGGCATTTGCCGCACACCCACAACGCGCCCTGCGGCGGCACGGCTTTGCAGTAGGGACAGGCAAAACCTTCGCGGCGGGGCAATTTGGCCACGCGGGCCAGGGCGCGCGCCTGCATCAGACCGCTCCAGCAGTTCAACAAGGCAAACCCGGCGAGGAGGTAATACCATAGATGATTGGTCCAGATGACAATGGGAATGAAAGCGGCAATGCCGATAAAGCCGATGATGGTCGCGATCATCAAACTGCGCGCCCGACCAAATACAAACCAGAGCAATGAACGCAGGATTTGGCCGCCGTCGAGCGGATAAATCGGCAGCAGGTTGAACGCAAGTAAAACGGCGTTGATATACCAGAGCGTCAGGACAAAATAATAGGCCTCCGGCATCGTGTCTCCCCAACCGGCGGACCGCGCCAGGAACACCGCCACGCTGAAGATCGGAAACAAAGCCACGTTGACCAGCGGCCCGGCGGCGATGCTCCACAATTGGGCGCCGGGACGTTGCGGCGGCGACACGTAAGCCACGCCGCCGAGCGGCCAGAGGATGATGTCGTGGGTTTGACCGCCCACCTGCCGGCAGGCCAGTTGATGGCCGAATTCATGCATCAACACAATCAGGAACAGCGCCAGACATTCCACTACGCTCCAGGTGGTGGAAGTATAACCTCTGGCGCCGCTGACGAAATACCAGACTGCCAGGAACCAGGCCCAGTGCAAATACACGTCAATTCCGAAAAGCCGGAACAGATGAATGGAACCTTGTTTGGTTGGCATCGCCACGCAGGGCTACCAAAACGGCCACGGCGGAACAAGTCTTTTGGCCGGATTTCCGTTTCCATTTCGTGACACAGCTTTAACCGCACCGCCATTGTTACTGGCACGGCGCTGGCTTAGATTGACAGCATGGTGCCTCGCATTTTGATCGTGGATGACGAGCGGGATTTCGTTGAGCTGATGCAATTCCGCCTCGCCGGGCTGGGCTACGAATTCATCGTGGCCAACGACGGCGTGCAGGCCCTCAGCCAGGCGCGGCAGTTCAAACCGAATCTTATCCTGCTCGACATCCTGCTGCCGGATCTGGACGGCCTGTCCGTCTGCGAAATCCTGCGCCGCCAGCCGTCCACCAAGAAAATCCCCATCATTTTCATGAGCGCGCTTTCCGGTGATGTGACCAAGCGCAGCGTGGCCATGCACGCCGAGGATTTTTTCACCAAGCCGCTCGATCTCCCGCGCCTGAAACGCCGGATTACCGATTTGCTGGACCCGGAACCTTCGTCCGTGAATGGCGCCGGGCCCGCGCGGGGATAGCTTCTGCTTCTGAACTTCAAACATCCTGCCTGGGAGCGCCGCCGTCCCGGCGGCGCATAAAAACCCTGGCCGAAAACACGCCGGCGGGACGCCGGCGCTCCCGGGGCGCTTTGCGGCGCGCTTCACTTGACACGCCCGCGCCCAACCCTCATTTTTAATCTTAATTGAAGGTATTACATGAGCACGCCGCATTCATTGTCAGACACCCTGCAAACGTTTGAATTGGGCAACGGCCGGTTGGGGAAATTTTATTCCCTGCCCGCGCTCGAAAAAGCCGGCGCCGGCCCGATTTCCAAACTGCCCGTTTGCATCCGGCTGGTGCTCGAATCGGTCCTGCGCAATTGCGACGGCAAAAAAGTCACCGAACACAACATCCGGGCGCTGGCCAACTGGCAGCCGAACGCCGGGCGCACGGAGGAAATTCCCTTCATCGTCGCGCGCATCGTGTTGCAGGATTTCACCGGCGTGCCGCTGCTGGTGGATCTGGCGGCCATGCGCTCCGCCGTCGCGCGCCTGGGCAAGAACCCCAAAATCATTGAACCGCTGGTGCCCGTGGATCTGGTGGTGGACCACTCGGTGCAGGTGGATGTGAACGGTTCACCGGACGCCTTCCAGCGGAACCTGGAAATCGAATTCCAGCGCAACCGCGAGCGTTACCAGTTTTTGAAATGGGGCATGCAGGCGTTTGACACCTTCAAGGTGGTGCCGCCCGGCATCGGCATCGTCCATCAGGTCAATCTGGAATATCTGGCCAAAGGCGTGCTCTCGACCCAGGATCCCAAATCCCAGACGCCAGACCCCATCTTCTATCCCGATACGCTCGTCGGCACCGATTCGCACACGACCATGATCAATGGCATTGGCATCGTCGGCTGGGGCGTCGGCGGCATCGAAGCCGAGGCCGGCATGCTCGGCCAGCCGGTTTATTTCCTGACCCCGGACGTGGTCGGCGTGTGCCTGACCGGCGCGTTGCGCGAAGGCGTCACCGCGACCGACCTGGCGCTGACTGTCACGCAACTGCTGCGCAAGGCGAAGGTCGTCGGCAAGTTTGTGGAATTTTTCGGGCCCGGCGCGGCGGCACTGCCGGTGGTGGACCGCGCGACGATTGGCAACATGGCGCCCGAGTACGGCGCGACGATGGGTTTCTTCCCGATTGACAGGGAATGTGTCAATTACCTGCGCGCGACCGGCCGCAGCGAGGAACATTGCCGTGCCTACGAAAATTATTACAAGGCGCAGGGGCTTTGGGGCATTCCGAAGCAGGGCGACATTGTGTATTCGCAGGAACTGCAACTGGATTTGGGCACGGTACAGCCGAGCGTGGCCGGTCCCAAACGCCCGCAAGACCGCATTGAATTGCCGAACCTTAAGGAAAGCTTCATTGCCACCTTCAGCAAGCCAGTCACGGAAAGTGGTTTCGGCATGAAGCCGGAGGAGTTGGGAAAAACATTCATGGTCTCCGGCGACGGGCAATTTGCCGACGGCGGCGGCAGCCAGGAGCCGGTTTCCGCTCAAAAGGCCCGGTCGCAAAATACCAATCCGCAGACGGAAGGCGAAATGGCGAACAATCACCCGACGCCCGATCACGTCATGGGGCGGGGACGGACGGTGAAAAGTGAAATTCGCAACGGCTCGGTCCTGATCGCCGCCATCACGAGCTGCACGAACACGTCGAATCCCAGCGTCATGCTGGCCGCCGGGCTGCTGGCCAAGAAGGCGGTGGAACGCGGCCTGACAGTGAACCCGGTGGTCAAGGCCTCGCTCGCGCCCGGCTCGCGGGTCGTCAGCGATTATTTGAGCCGGACCGGTTTGCAGCCCTATCTGGACCAGCTCGGCTTCAACCTCGTTGGTTACGGTTGCACGACGTGCATCGGCAATTCCGGTCCGCTGGCGGCGCCGGTCGAGGAGGCCATTGTCAAAAACAACGTGGTGGCCGCGGCGGTATTGTCGGGCAACCGCAACTTCGAGGCGCGCATTCACCAGAACATCAAGGCGAACTTTCTCATGTCCCCGCCGCTGGTGGTCGCGTTCGCGCTCGCCGGGCGCGTGGATATTGACCTCACGCACGACCCGCTCGGCACCGGCAAGGACGGCCGGCCGGTTTTGCTGAAGGACATCTGGCCGTCCTTGCGCGAAATCCGCGATCTGATGCAGACCGCGCTGCAACCGGACGTGTTCCGCAAGTTGTACAAGGATTTCGCCGCGCAAAATCCCAAATGGAATGAAATCCCGTCCAGCACCGGCAACGTGTACGAATGGGACCGGAAATCCACCTACATCCAGGAACCGCCGTTTTTCGTCAATTTCTCAATGCAGCCCGGCGAAATCCGTGAAATCAAGGGCGCCCGGCCGCTGGCCCTCTTTGGCGACAGCGTTACGACCGACCACATTTCTCCCGCCGGTTCCATCAAGAAAACGTCGCCGGCCGGAAAATATCTCATCGAAAACGGCGTCGAACCGGCCGATTTCAACAGCTACGGCTCGCGTCGCGGCAATGACCGCGTGATGACGCGCGGCACGTTTGCCAATGTCCGAATCAAGAATCTGATCCTTGCCGGACAGGAGGGCGGGGACACGATTTTGCAACCGGATGGGACAAAACTTTCGATTTACGACGCGTCGATGGAATACCAGAAACGCGGCACGCCGCTGGTGGTCATTGCCGGACAGGAGTACGGCACCGGCAGTTCGCGCGACTGGGCGGCGAAGGGCACCAATTTGCTCGGCGTGAAGGCTGTCGTGGCGCAAAGTTTCGAACGGATCCACCGCAGCAACCTGGTCGGCATGGGCGTGCTGCCGTTGCAATTCAAGGAGGGCATCCCGCAGTGCGGGACGCAAAGTCTGAAGCTCGACGGCACGGAGACCTACGACGTCGTCGGGCTCGACGCGAACCTGAAGCCGCAGCAGGACCTGACATTGCGGATCACCCGCAAGGACGGCCGGGTGGAGAACGTGCCGGTGCGCTGCCGCATCGATACGCCCATCGAGATCGATTACTATCAGCACGGCGGCATTTTGCCTTACGTCTTGCGGCAGTTGGTGGCGAAGGTGTAATTTCCAGCCAATTCCAATTATGAAATGCCCCAGATGCAATGCCATTCTCAACCGTATTGAATATGACGGCCAGATTGTTGAAGTTTGCCCGGACTGCAAGGGTGAATGGCTGCACGCGGGCGAACTGCAGAAACTGGTCGAACATCACGACGAAGTGTTTACCCCTGAAGAGATCGCCTCGCTGGATGCGATCAACAAGGAGGTTTTCACGGCAGAAGCGAGTGATCATGATGAGTTGAATTGCCCGCTTTGTGAGAACGTGCGGATGGAACATTTCAATTACGGGGACACGAGCGGAATTGTTTTGCACAAATGCGCCGAATGTGACGGTATCTGGATGGACAAAGACCAGTTGGAAAAGGTGGAAGAATTGGTCGACGGCTGGAAGGCGGATCTTAATCAAGACGAGGCGAAATACGGCCCGATCGTTCAGAAAATCGAAGTTGAGGAACAAAGGAACTCGACAAGGCCGTTTCCATTTCCCGGTTTGGGCTCGTGAACGCCGTCTTGCGGAGGTTCTGCGAGTAACGGCACTCTCGCTTTCTAAGCCTCTCCCCCCATCAGACCCATCATTCCGTATTCGCATGTTTTGGGGGCTGGGTTTAATCATCTTCCATCCTGAACGTCGCGACGATGGGCCGATGATCCGAGGCCACGCCCCAGTTCGGCATCGTCAGCACGTAGGTGTCGTTCCGGACCCACGCCCGCGCCAGGCTGGAACTGAGCAGGATGTAATCAACGCGGCTGTAGGTGTCTTCCTTGCCGTAATAATGTGTCCAGGTGATGTTGCGCGGCTCGAACCAGGAGTTTTCAGCCGGCGCATTGTCCCCGTTACGCTCAGCCGGGCGCGTGTCCACCAGTTTGAACCGTCCGCGTCCGATGATTTCCCGAGTTGAATTGGAATTCTTCACGTCGTTGAAATCACCCAACACGATCAGCCGGGCGTTTGGCCGGGCGGCCAAATCCCGGTCCACAATGCCGCGCAGGATTTTTGCCTCGGCGAGACGCTGTTCGGCTTCGTTGGCTTCGGGCACCGCCCGGCGCGATTTCAAATGCGCGGCGATGAGCGTGAAGGTGAAATCGGGCGCGGCCCGAATGTCCAGTTCGGCGAAACCGCGGCTGACGCGAAAGCGGCGGCCATCCAGCAGGAAGACCTCGTTTGTGTGCGGCCGGCGCGCGACGATGGGCAGTTTGCTCAACACGGCCACGTGGATGTTGGTGTCCTCGCCGCTCACCCATTCCCAATAGGGAAAATCCAAGCCCTCGGTCTTAAGGGAGGCGCGCAATTCCATGAGCGCGCTCAGGCCGCCCATTTCTTCGAGCGCGAGCACGTCCGGATTCAGCGTCCGGATACCTTCGCGGACCTTCGCCCGGGCGGCGGCGGATTTGGGTTGCGGACGCGATTCCGTCGGCTGGTCAAGATAGTTTTCCACGTTGTACGTGGCGACACGGAAGGTGTCGGCGGCCAGGGCAGGGGCAAACAACGGCACTGCCAGCAGCAGGATAAACCGGAAAGAAACGCGTTCGCGCATGGATTAGTTTTCAGCATAATGCGCCGCCGCCCGATAGACCAGACCTTCTTCATTGAAAAAGAAGACTTCGGCGGCCGGTTTGCCGAAATTTCTGCGGTAATGCAGCACAATACTAGAGGCACCGGTGAAGACCGCCAGCAATTCGAAATGCAATCCGGGATGCCTTTTTAGAGCCGCCTGCCAATAGGCGCGCACTTGTTCTTTTCCCTGCAAACGACCGGAAGGTTCACCGGTGATTTCGACAATGAACGGTGAACTCATTTCAAAATCGTCCGTGTAATGGGAGAGCACGCGCGGCAGGTCGCGGGCGTTCCAGGCGGCAATCCATTCAGCCGCGAACGATTCCGCCCGTTCCGGAGTGATGGCCATGAAAGAAAATCAAATTTTCGCCGCAGCGTGTCCAGCGTTTTGAGAGGAGCGACGTGCGGGCGTCCGTGATTTTGGGTCATTGACCCGGCAATCCTCCCTGTGGATTCCCTTTTACCAAATGCCACAAAGCTGCTAGTTTCCTCTCATGCTTCGTATCAGCCAAAACGGCGGCGCGGTGCGGGCGCCGCGGGGAAAGCGTCCGGCGCCCGAACTGGACGACAAGCAAAGCGAGCGCGACCACCGCGAATTGCGGATCGACAAGGTGGGCGTGCGCAATCTGCGTTTTCCCATCCAGGTGCGCGACAAGGCGCACAGCGTCCAGAACACGGTGGCCACCATCGGGATGTTTGTGGACCTGCCGAAGGAATTCAAAGGCACGCACATGAGCCGGTTCATTGAGGTGCTCAACGCGCACGGCAGCGTGATTCACGTGGAAAACATCAATGAGATCCTCCGCGCCCTGCAGAAAAAACTCCACGCCGCCACGTCCCACCTGGAAATCGAGTTTCCCTATTTCATGGTCAAAAAGGCGCCGGTCTCCGGCGGCGAGGGCGTGATGGATTATATCGCGCGGTTCGACGCGACGGCGTGCGGGCCAGACATTGATTTCGTGCTGACCGTCAAGGCGAACGTGACGACGTTATGCCCTTGTTCCAAGGCGATTGCCAAATACGGGGCTCACAACCAGCGCGGGCTGGTGACGGTGGCGATGCGCATGAAGAAATCCGTCTGGATTGAGGATTTGATTGCGATGATTGAAAGTTCGGCCAGTTCGGAGCTGTACGCGCTGCTCAAGCGGCAGGACGAAAAAGCCGTGACCGAGCGCGCGTATGAGAACCCGGTGTTCGTGGAGGACCTGGTGCGCAACGTGGCCCTCCAGCTCAACGCGCATCCCCAGGTCAGGTGGTACCGGGTGGAGGCGGAAAATTTCGAAAGCATCCACCATCACAACGCCTACGCCTGCATTGAGAAGGGCTGATTCCCGCCAGTACCAAAAATTCTTGAAGATTTTTATGGCGTATTTATTTTCCTCTGTTAGATTCCCGCGCCTTTGATGGACCGGAAGTTGCTTTGAGACCCGGAACATCAATTTTAACTGTGACAGCAAAGAAGAAAGAAACGAACATGGTAACACCGCGCGGCAAATCGCCCATCAGCGCCACGGCAGCGGCCATCCTCGGCCAGACCGTGTCGAAATCCAGGACGGTGGTCGCGCCGAAGCGGATCAAGACCGAGTGGCAGAAGTTTTACAACCGGCTGCTGGAACTGCGCGAGCAGTTGCTCCACCAGATGAACGGCTTGGCCAAGGAATCCGCGCAGGAAATGGCCGGTTACAGCCTGCATATGGCGGATTCCGGCACGGACAATTTTGACCGCGATTTTGCGTTGAGCCTGTTATCCTCCGATCAGGACGCCGTTTATGAAATTGAAGAGGCGCTCAAGCGCATCGAGAAGAAGACCTACGGCACCTGTGAATTGACCGGCAAGGCGATTCCCAAGGCGCGCCTGGAGGCGATTCCGTGGACGCGCTTCACCGTCGAGGCGCAGGCGCAATTGGAGCGCGACGGCGCGCTGCGTCAACGCCGTCTCGGCCAGCTCGGCACCATTGACAACGCCGGGGCCACGGAAGTGGAAAGTGACGAGGATGAGCCGGAGGAGAAGGTCAAGGAAAAGGAATAATTTATGCCGCGCGAAATCATCACCATTGAATGCACCGAGGCGCGCAAGGAAGGCAAGTCGCCGTCCCGCTACATCACCACCCGCAACAAGAAGTTGAAGACGGAAAAGCTGGAAATCAGCAAGTACAATCCCGCCTTGCGCCGCCACACCCTTCACCGCGAAATCAAATAGCCATGCCCCGCCGAACCAATACCGATAAATCGGATCACCGTGGTTCGCGCCGCACGATGGAAAGTCGCGCGGCCCGGCCCAAACCCAAGATTGATTTCACCGCCGACGCGCTGGATTTCAAGAACACAAATCTGCTCCGCCAATTTGTGACCGATCAGGGCCGCATCCTGCCCCGCAAATACACCGGCCTGCCCGCCCATTACCAGCGCCGCCTGACCCGCGCCATCAAGCGCGCGCGCCAGATGTTGCTGATGAAGTAGTGCGGGCAACGTGATGCGTGAGTTTGATCGGTGGCTGTTTTTACGTTTCACGCGTCACCCGGCGCCCGTCCGCTTGCTTTTCCCCGCCATCCGTGGGATTTTTTGAACGGCCATGAAAGCGTCCGCCCATTCCCATTCGCGCCCACGGCAGGCCTTGTCTACCCTGACCGGCCGCCTGCGCGGACAATCGAGGAAAATCACCGGCCCGCGCCAGGCCATCCTGGAAATTTTACGGCGGCATCCGCATCCCATGACCAACCGGGAAATCTTCGCGGCCATGCCCCGGGGCCGCTGCGACCTGGCCACGATCTACCGCGCCATGCATCTGCTCGAGGAAATGGGGATGGTCCAGCGGTTTGATTTTGGCGACGGGACCGCGCGCTTTGAACTGGTCGGGGAAGGCGATGACGGCCATCACCATCATCTGGTCTGCACCCGCTGCGCGGGGGTGGTGGAGATTGACGAATGTTTTCTCCGCGAAATTGAATCACGCATCGCCGCCCAGAACGGCTTCAAGGCCGTGACCCACAAGCTTGAATTTTTTGGGATTTGTCCGGATTGCCAGCGGTGAATTTTCTTCTTTCATCAACTCCCGGCGGAGTTGACTGCTGCTTTCTGCGCAGGCTGTCCAAAACCGTCCTCAGGCCATTTCTTCAGCCAGCCAATCACCCAGGTGCAGATATTCCCTGATTTTTCGGCGCTCGTAACGGTGTTTGCGCGCTTTTTTGGGCTGATGTTCCGTTTTGCGGAAGGGATATTTGGGGTTGCGAACTGCTTCACCGATTATTTCCACAGTCTTCATCATAACCTTTTCCTTTCTCGCGCCACGTTACAGCGTAAATAATGCCAACTACTCCTGGCGCTGCAAAAATCTTTGTTGCAACTCCATTTCATCAGACCCGGCCTGCGATTTGGTCGTTCAAACAATCTTGGCGTTCGAAGCGGAACGAGCCCGACCGCCACTCCTTTTCCTTCCGGCTGGATGCCAGTTTCAATCCCAGGGCTTCATAGGCCCTTTGAACTTCCGCGAATTCCGGCTCCAAAATTCCCGCCAGCACGAGGGTTCCTGCCGGGGCCAACTGCGCCGCAATCCGGCGCCGTTCGGAGATCAGCAGGGGGGAAATCAGGTTTGCGCAGACCAGATTGTATTGCTGTCCTCGCTGTCCCGGACGGATTGGCAGCTTGGTCACGTCTTCGCGCCGGATTTTCAGCTTTTGGTGGATGCAGTTGGCGCGGGCATTGGCACGGGCGACCCGGACCGCCTCCGGATCGAAATCCACCGCTTTTACAGGTGAATAACCCAGTTTGGCCGCGGCGATCGCCAGAATTCCCGAGCCGGTGCCCAGGTCAAGAAGCGATTTGACTGTGGCGGCGCTCTGTGAGTGACGTTTTCGGCGGTCGCGGACCGCCGCTGCAATTTGATGCAGACAAAATCCGGTGGTGGGGTGATGACCGGTGCCGAAGCTCAACCCAGGGTCCAGCACCACCACCGCCTGGCCTTGCCGCGCCCTGCGCTTGCTCCAGCTCGGTTTTATCAGCAGCGCGTCGCCGATTTCAATCGGCCGGAAATGTCGTTTCCAGGATTCGGCCCAGTCTTCCCACCGTACCCTGGCCATCACGATTTTGCCGGGGCCGATGTTCAGTCCACAACTGCTGATTCGCTTCAGTCCGGCTAAAATCCGCCCACGGACCTGGTGTGGCGAATCCAATTTCTGCTGAAGATAAACGGTGACTGTGCTGGAGCCGGTTTCATGGTCACGGTAGGACGAGGCGGGCAGTCCGAGGATTTCACTCAACAGTTCGGCGACGGCCTCTTCCGCCTCAGGCGTCGTGCGGACGGAAATGCGCCCGAGAAATTTGCGTTTCATCTCACCCAATCACGCCACGGCGTGAAGTTGAGCAGTTCGACTTCATTCAAGTGCGGATGCAGGGCGACCTGGGTAAGGCTGGTGTATTCGATCTCGAACGAATTGGTTTTCGGCAGCGGCAGGTCGAGCAGGATGGCGAGCATCATGCGGATGACCCCGCCATGACTGAAGACGGCGGTGGTTTCGCCCGGGTGACGCCGGATGATTTTAAAAAGACAGGCTTCGACGCGGGTGCGGAATTGGACGCCGTTCTCACCGTTGGGCACGGCCCCCAGTTCAATTTCATCGAGCCAATCGTACGGGTGAACGCCGAATTTTTCACGCACCTCGTTCCAGTTGTATCCCGACCAGTCGCCGAAATCCACTTCGCTCAGACCGGGCAGGATGGTCTGGGTGGGCGCGCCGTTTTTAAGGAACGGCGCCAGGGTCTGCTGCACGCGCTTCATCGGACTGGCGTAAACTGCGGCGAATTTTTTGCCGTGCAGGAAATCGGCCAGCGTTCGGGCCTGGGCGCGGCCGCGGGCCGACAGATTCATGTCAATCCGCCCGCCAAACGCGCGCTGGTAACGCGGTTCAATTTCCGCGTGACGAACCAACAGCAGCCGCGTGGGCGGCGGCGGTTTGCTCTTTCGCCGGAAAATATTCTTGGAGGATTTGCCCACGGGAAATCAGGCCGCCGCCAGTGCCGCCTCCTGCGCGGCCAGCAATTCGCGGATGCCCGCCCTGCCGAGGGCGAGCAAATCCGCCAGTTGCGGCTCGGTGAACGTGGCTTCCTCGCCCGTGCCCTGGAGTTCGATGAATTCGCCGGCGGAATTCATCACCAGGTTCATGTCCACCGCCGCCGCCACATCCTCGGTGTAACACAAATCCAGCAATGGCCGGCCGTGGACGATGCCCACGCTGACGGCGGCCACGGCGTGAAGAATGGGATTTTCCGCCAGCCGGCCGCCAGCGATCAACCGCCGGATGGCAATGCACAACGCCACGTACGCGCCGGTGATGGCCGCCGTGCGCGTGCCGCCGTCCGCCTGGAGCACGTCGCAATCCACCCAGACGGTGTGCTCCCCGAGCTTTTCGAGATCGAGCGCGGCGCGCATGGCGCGGCCAATGAGCCGCTGGATTTCCTGTGAACGCCCGTCAATTTTTCCGCGGCTGCTGTCACGCGGCTTCCGTTCCAGGGTGGAATAGGGGAGCATGGTATACTCGGCGGTGATCCAGCCGCCCTTCATGTTCCGTTCCTTCATCCAGCGCGGCACGGATTCCTCGACCGTCACGCCGCAGATGACGCGCGTATTGCCCCATTCGACGAGCGTGGAGCCGGTGGCGTTCGGCGCGATATGATTTTGGAACCGCAGCGGGCGGAGTTGATTGGCGGCGCGTCCGTCGGTGCGGGGCGCGCCGGATTTTTCAATTTGCACCCGGCCAGCGTAGCTTTTCCAGCAACCCGGGTCAAAACGGTTTTGGCTCAAATAACATGGACGGTGCGCGCCGGATGGAATAAATCTCCCGCTCGTCGCTCCCATCTATGGACGAATGGTCATTCGAGAACGTGGTGAACGCGCATTACGAGTCGTTGTATCGTTTTGCCTTGAGCCTCGCGCGCAGCAAGGCCGATGCGGGCGACCTCGTGCAGCAGACGTTCTGCCGATGGGCGGCGAAAGGCTCGCAGTTGCGTGACCCATCCAAGGCCAAATCGTGGCTGTTTACCACGTTGCACCGCGAATTTCTCGGCCAACGCCGGCGCGAGGACAGGTTTCCGAAGGTGGAGCTTTCCAGCATGGCGGAGGACGGACCGGAACTGGCGGCGGATTTGCCGTTGCCGCAAAACCAGCTCGACGGCGCGAGTGTCATGGCGGCGCTGCGACGGTTGGACGAAACCTATCGCGCGCCGTTGACGCTGTTTTACCTGGAAGAACATTCGTATCGCGACATCGCGGAGATTCTCGACGTGCCGGCGGGCACCGTGATGTCGCGGATTTCGCGCGGCAAGGCCCTGCTGCGGAAGATTATTTTGGAAAAAGAAACATCATGACTCGCGATGAGGCCAGATTGATCCTGCAATCCTGCCGCCCCGGCGGCCAGGACGCGGCCGACCCGCAGTTCGCCGAGGCGCTGGCCCTGGTGAAGCAGGACCCGGAACTGGCGGCCTGGTTCGCACAACAGCAGAAATTCGACGCGCTCGTTGGCGGCAGCCTGCGGCAGGTGCGCGCGCCGGCACGGCTCAAGGCGGAAATCCTCGCGCTGGGAAAATCGGTTGAAGCGCCGGCCGAATCGCCAATTTCCGTTTGGTGGCAGAAACTGTTTGCATGGAATTCACCGGTTTCCTGGGCTCTAGCGGCGTGCGTAGTGGTTCCATTCATTGTGGTTATTTTGGGCCTTGTCATTTATTTGAAAAAACCGGAAAACCCCGGGCGGTTTGCGGATTTTTCCGCGCAAATGGTCCAGGCGGCCTTGCATGATCCGCACCACGTGGATGCGGGGGCCAGCGACCTGAAACAGGCGGTGGCCTGGCTGGGGGCGCATCACGGCGAAAGCAACCTGGTCCTGCCCGCGGCCTTGAACGGCAACGGCTTGATGGGTTGCCGCGTTTTGGACTGGCATGGCCAAAAAGTTTCGATGCTTTGTTACCAGTTGCCCGGTTCGACGCACGTGGACCTGTTTGTGGCCGAGGCCGGAATGTTTCCCGATGCGCCGCCCCAGGACAAACCGCAGTTTGCCAGCAGCGCCGGGGCGCCGACCGCGAGTTGGAGTCACGACGGCAAGGCCTATTTGCTGGTCGGCCACGGCGACGCGGCCACATTGCAAAGACTTTTATCGCCGGCGGCTACGGCGGAAATTACGCTGCCATCAAGGATTTGCATGGTGTTCGCCCGATTTCCGGCGGTTCGGAAATATTTTCTGGAATAAATCTTTGCCTGACGACTCTCATTTTCGTAACACCGTCGCGGCGGATGAGAATCTGTCGTGAAAACTGAAACCAAAGGACAAAAATTATGAACAGAACGCAACGAACACTCCTCATCGCCGCGGCCATCACCGGGTTGCTGTCCGGCGTCGTCGCCAGGGCGCAGGACACCAGCACCAACTCCCCCGGTACCAACGCGCCCAGCGGCGACACGGGCAAACATGACTGCAAAGGCCAGAACAGTTGCAAAGGCAAGGGCGGCTGCCAGGCCGGCGACAATGGCTGCTCGGGCAAAAATTCCTGCAAAGGCAAGGGCGGTTGCAAAACCATGCTCCTGTAAACTGCGATTCACTCCGGAGGGCGGGAGAAAAACTTCCGCTCTCCGATTTTCCCCGTTTTCATGCCCGCCAACCCGTTCAACCATTTCACCGATTACGGCATCGGTATCGGCCTGCGCGTGCCGCATTACGACCACATCCTTTCCGAGAAACCCGCGGTGGACTGGTTTGAAATCATCTCCGAAAATTTCATGTGCGACGGCGGGCGTCCGCTGAAGATCCTCGATCAAATCCTGGAACAATACCGCGTCGTGCAGCATGGCGTCTCGATGTATTTCGGTTCGCCGGAAAAACCGGACCGCGAACATCTCCGGAAACTCAAGCGGCTCGTCCGGCGCACGCGGACGCCGTGGTTGTCCGACCATCTGTGCTGGGGCAGCGTGGACGGCCGGTACACGCACGACCTGCTGCCGATGCCCTACACCTTCGCCGCCGCCAAGGTGACGGCGCAAAAGATCCGCGAGGTGCGCGATTTTCTCGAAGTGCCGGTTTGCGTCGAGAACGTCAGCAGCTACGCGGAGTTTCATGTTTCGGAAATGACCGAATGGGAATTTCTCAACGAGGTCGTCGAGCGCGCGGATTGCGGCATTCTGCTGGACGTGAACAATATTTACGTCTCGTCGCGCAACCACAGTTTCAACCCGTTCGATTACGTCAACGGCGTTCCCGCGCAACGCGTCGCGCAAATCCACATTGCCGGCCACAGCAAATTCCGAAAATACATCCTGGACACGCACGATCATCCGGTGATTGACCCGGTCTGGAAGCTTTACGAACGCGCCATCCAGCGCGTCGGCCGGACGGCGACCCTGCTCGAATGGGACGACCGCATTCCGTCCTTCGAGGAAGTCCATGGCGAGGCGCTCAAGGCCGACCAATTTCTACAACGTTTGGAAAATGAAACGCTCAAAGCCTGAACGCCAGACGCGGCGCGCCCTGCATCAACTGCAACGGCTCATGGCCCGCGCCGTCATGCGCCCGCTCACGCGCCGTGACCGGATGCAGGTGAAATGGATTGACGGCCGGCCGACGGAAATTGTCGTGAACCAATTCATCAAACCGAACGACCGGTTGCCGTCGTTCGAGCGGCTGGAGATCTACAACCGCCAATACTGGTTCCGCTTGCGCGATTGTTTTTACGATGATTACCCCGGTCTGCGCGCAGTGCTCGGCGACAAACCATTCGAACGGCTAGCGGATGAATATCTCGAGAAGAACCCGTCGCAATCTTACACGTTGCGAAATTTGGGTTCGCGGCTCGTGAAATTCCTGGCGGCAAACCCGAATTTAACCGCGCCGCATTCGGAACTCGCATTGGACCTGGCGCGGCTCGAATGGGCGCACATCGAGGCGTTCGACAACGCGGCCGAACGGCCGCTGAAAGTCGGGGATTTGTCCGGCTTGGACGCCGCAAAAATCCGCCTGCGATTGCAACCGCATTTGACCCTTTTGAAACTGGAGCATGACGTGGCGGATTTTTTGATTGGAATAAAAAAGCAGGCCGGTTTGCGGAACGAAGCGAGCAACGCAATGGAACAGAACCGTCACCGCAGCCGGGTCCGGGCCGTCCGCGGTCTGAAACGCCGGGTCAATTATCTGGCCGTGCACCGTTATCAGGATGGCGTGTATTACAAACCGCTCGAACCCGGCCAGTTTGTCCTTTTATCCGCGCTGCAAAAGGGCGCGACGCTGGACGCGGCATGCGCAAAGCTTGCCCGCTTAAAACTGGCCGGCGACCCGGGCGCGACCATCCGGCAATGGTTTGCCAACTGGGCGTCGCTCGGCTGGTTCTGCGGTTTGAAACCTTCAAAATAAAAAATGACCACCAACAAAATCGGAGTCGCAAATAATATTTACGGCCTGTTGGTCAGGGTGGCGAGTTGGCTGCAATCGCCGTTCCTGCTGGCCATCCGGCTTTACTGGGGCTGGCAATTCTTCCAGACCGGCATGGGCAAACTCGAGAACATCGGGCACGTGACGCAGTTTTTTCAGAGCCTGAACATTCCGTTACCCGGGGCCAATGCGTGGCTGGTCGCCATCATGGAATGTTTCGGCGGGCTGTTGCTGATGATTGGGGCCGGGTCGCGGCTCATCGCCTTCGCGCTCGCGTTCGACATGATCATCGCCTATCTCACCGCCGATTCGGACGCGGTGAAATCCATTTTCAGCGACTCGGACAAATTTGTTCAGGCCGCGCCGTTCCCGTTTTTGTTCATGACGCTCGTAGTGCTGGCGTTTGGCGCGGGCGTGTTCTCCGTTGACTGGGTGCTTCGGAAAATTTTCTTCCGTAAACCGGCGACCGCTTGAAGGTTGGCGCGAGCTGGCTCAGCCATAAACGGGTCTATTTTTGACGCCGACTGCTTCTAGGAAAAGAAAGACAGACACGAATTTCACGAATTAACACGAATTCAAAAAAGGCCACCTGTGAAAATCCGTGCAATTGGCAACCAGGAAAAATTGCAGCCCGTCTTCTAACTAGGCATCTCGGTCTGGTGCTCCCATAATATCCACTCGTCGCTTGCCATAAATCGGATGCAAGACAAACGGCAAAAGTAATATCATTACGATTATAGTCGGAATCCAATGATATGTCCCACCCAGATTGTAAACAGCATGACAAAGAAGACAACCCCACAGGCTGCCTGTCCTCTCCCGGACAATGCACAATAATATCCAAAGCGACGCCAAGCAGCCGAACGTGAACAGTGACCGTGACACGCTACTCCAATGGAAATAAGCCGAAAAGCAAACAATAATAACCGTCGTGACCAAGAAACTGTAGCGTCCTCGAAATGCACGGTATAAAAACCCCCGTGTAACTATTTCTTCGCAGAAGGGAGCAATCAGAACCGACTCCAAGGTGAAGAAGCACCATGCCACGCCAAATGCATCATGGCCGCCAGAATGAGACTGTCTTGACACAGCAGTCCATCCTTTGGATGCCCCGTAGCCATCAATAAACGTTATAGCGATTGCCAACCAGGCTGCACCCCAACCATACACACTGACTCCTCGCCGCATTCCAGCAGGCTCTAAAAATCTCGGACGGCCTCAACACGTGAAAACCAAAGAGCAACAAATCACCACAAAACATCCTGAATAATATAAATAACTCCTGAACCGAAAGCTGTCGCCCACCAGTGTGAAAATGCGGGGCTGCCGCGAGCACCGAGACGCAGCCAAAACAGGAGGATGAACTGGGAAACAATGAGTACCAGCACACAGAACCACGCGTCGCGGCTCTTCCACGTCCCCTGCTTATCGGCGAGTGTATCCATTCGGCGATGCGACGAGATGTCTAACAGACAATGGACGCCTTATTTTGCAGTCCATCCAGCTTCATGATGTGACGCTATTCCGGAGGCTAGTTTCTGTCTAGTCCAATCCTGTCTTTGACTAGGTTACCGGAAGGGTGATTCCGCTGCGGGTAACAGCGCCAGTTCAACGGTCAGCGGTGTCCGATGCCAGCCGTCCCGATCGGCCGGAACGGCGTGGCCGGTGGCCGCTTCTTCCACCTTCCATTTGCTTTCATCAATGGTGAAGGGGATCGTTGACGTCGTGAAATTACCGCCGGGGTCTGAAAAACTAAAAATGACCCGGTGGCTTTGCTCAATCGGCAACCCGTCCATCGTTTTCATTTTCAGCAAGGGGAAGACCGTTTTGATGGCCTCGACTTTGAACAGACTATTACCGCTGTCGAAGTCGAAAATTTCCCGGACATGACCTTCAATGGTCCGGTCATGGTCCGGGTTGGAACCGAGCACCCGTTCGTTCTGATAATTGCCGAGCAGGAAATCGAGTGCGACGGCGGACGACCAGGAAAAGGCCCGATTATTCTGTCCCAACCCCGTGCGCGAGTCATACCACTCGGCGGGACTGAAGGCAAATTGCGGATACGGGCCGACGGAAGCGGACTGGGTGGACATCATTTTAAGCAATCGCCCGACGATGCTTCTGGCATCATCCTCGTAGCCGTACTTGAACAAATCTTTGGCCACGATCCAGGTTTCCGGCATCCAGATATTGCCACGCCAAAGCCCGCCGGCCTCGTTTTCGAACGGCGGTTTTTGGTGGTAATAACGGGGATCATCATAGGCGACCGTCGGAATGGGAAACGAGCCGTCAAATTCCTTGGGGTTGAGGATGTGATCTTCGATTACCCGTTTGATCTTGGCGGGATCGCGGCACAGATCGCAAAAGATTGGATAGATAATCGAGCTGGTCAGGACGTCATCCCGAAGCGTTCCCCGGTAAGTGACGATCCAGTATCCCTTCTGCTCGTCCCACAGGGAGTCAACCGCCTGCCGGTGTCGCTGGATCTGGCGTTCCCAACCGGCGGCCTCCGCCGGTTTGCCCAGGACCTGGGCCAGCCGTTTCAGGACCACGGCGCCATAGCCCAATTGGGAGCTGGGCGCGGGGTCGTCGAGCTTGTTCTCGCGGCAGCAGCGGGTCAAATCGTTCCACCAACTGTTCCAACCGGGAACGTATTTGACCTCCTTGAAGATCAGATCGTAACGCGGATTATCGTCCCAATTGTCTGGCGTTGCGGTCAGCAGATCACCGTCGAGGTCAACGTGGTTCGTCCAATCCCAATAGGCGTTCGTCAACAACGGATAAATTTTCGCGGCGAAGTCGTGGCGGGCCTGGCGGTTCGGGATGCGGGAATACAATTCCCACATGGACCAGAAGAAGTGCGGGTCCATGATTTCGCAAGGCGGGTCCAGAATCGGCACGGCATGGCCTTCCGCCCACGGCGGTTTCATGTCCAGATAACCGAGGAGGTTCCAGCACGAGTCACTTTGGAAAAAGTAGTTAAACCCGCCTCGCGCCGGATACGAGGCGCTGTACAGTTGCCCACCGCATTTCAGCAGATACCGGTTTTTGCGAAGCGCGGTCGCCGCCGAGTAATACAGCCGGGTGTAGGCGTCACTCGGATTATCGAGTGCCGGCAGGCCTTGGAAAAAACCGTTCCAGTCGTTTTCCACCCGGGTCAGTGCTGAACCGGGCGATGCCGTGAAAACTTTCGTGGCACTTCCACATTGCGCGCCGGCCGCCTTGCTTTCCGCCGCCGCCGCGACAATAAAGACGCACTCCAGTGATTCTCCCGGTTTAAGCGTTGAGCTTTTGGCCGTGAGCACGGCGGTTCCGGCAGGCGCATCGAGCGATGAGGCGAGGTTTCCAGCCAGCGCCGATTTCAATTCTTCGGGTGCGGCACGAGTCAGGTCCCGGGGCGCAAACGCCGCGTGGAGAGATTCCAAAGTTGAGCCGATGGCCAGGGTGTCGGTGTAGAGGCCGGGCGTGGTTTTGGAACCGACGCGGGCGTTTTGAAACCAGAGTTGATGTCCATGGTTTGCCAGGAAACCGGTGATCCGTCCGTCCGTGCGTCCGTCATAGCCGGACCGGGCCGTAACGATTAATCCGGGGGCGATGGCGGCGGGCGAGTTTCCCGTATTGGTGACTTTGGCATGGACCGCCACCGTATTGAAGGCGGTGAAGAACGTCGCCGATTCGATTTCAAAGCTCCCATGCCGGTTGACGGTCCGCCAGCCGTACGGATACCAGGTGACCGCCGCTGCCTGATCGCCATCGATTGTCTCGCCCGTTGCGGTTTGAAAGAACAGCGATAGCACTCCCACGTCGCGCGCCGTGTTGAAAAACTCGTTGTTCGGGCCGACTCCCTGCCGCACCGAACCCAGCATAAATCGGTCGATACCCCCGGCATAAGCAATGTCGTACCAGGACCCGAAATCGGATAATTCGCATCCCATCGCCGGTTTCTGCGGCTGGTCGCCCTGGAGCTGGGGAGCCAGATAAGCGACCTGATTTTTCATCAAATCAAGAGGCGGCTCGCCGAACAGGGCGCTGGCGGTGAAGCCGGCGCATCCCAGGATAAGATAATTCAAAATCCGCGGAAGGCGGCCGCCAGCGCCTCCGCCGATGAATCGCTTCACCACGGCTGCGCCAACCGGTACGTGCGGGACGGTGATCTCCGTCGCATTCATGCCGCGTAATCTTGTAATTGCGCCCGCGTCAGCCTTTTTTGCCGGCTTCGATGCTGGCGAATATGTTTTCCAGACTGTTGAGCGGTGTGTCCCGTTTTGGATTCAGCACCTGTTTCAGGTATTCCACGGCATCGGGAATGTAGCGAATGGACTTGGGCAGGATGGCGCCGGCGGCGTTGGCGTGGCCGCCGCCCTGGAATTTTTCCGCCACCTTGAGTGCCTCGCCGTTGCGGCTGCGGAAACTGGCGAACACCATGTTCCCGCGCCGGAAGAGCGTCACCAGCACCGGATATTTCACCGCCTGCTCCTCCAGCAACTGGTGAACGACCAGGTTGTTGTTGCCCACCACGGTGTCCACGTAACCGACCGTTGGATTGATTTCGGTGACGTTGTTTTTGCTCCACTCGAAGCCGAGCGGATTTTCAATCCGCCGCTTGACGGCCATGACTTCGAGCAGCGGATGGTCGAGGAGCTTCTCAATCCCGCCGCCGATGAGCGCTTGCAGGTTCCAGAATTGGTAAATCTTGACGAGGTTGGCATAGTCACAGGCCAGCGCGAAGTCGGGGTCGTCCTCCAGAAACAAATCGGCGACATTGTTCAAATGCACGAGCCGGTCGAGCGCGGGTGAGCCGAGGCCGTGATCCTTGCACAGTTCGTAACACAGCAACGCGGCGGACTTGTTCACGTCATGAATCAGCAGCGCATTTTTGGGCGCGGACTCCGTGACGTGATGGTCAACGATCATCCACTCCGATTTGTCGAGGCGCGGTTCGAAGGTGAAGTCCGCGACCCACGCGGCCCGTTCGCGTAACTCGCGCTGTTTCCACTGGTTGTAATGATAGGCTTCGAGCGGCACGTCGATGTCGTACAACTTTTTAGCGAGCCGTTGCAGCAGGGCGCCGGAAAGAAAACCGTCCAGGTCGCTTTCATGCGTGATGATGACATCGGGTTTGGTCGGCTCCATCATGGCAACCCAAGAGTAGCCGAATCCGGCGGGCGTGGCGAGCGGGGAATTGATAAGATGAGCCCCAGCAAAACTGGAGCGCCGGTTTCCAACCCGGCGTGAAGTCGTTGATTATCCGAACGCGCCGGGTCTGAGACCGGTGTTCCGTTCCAGGACCGTCATTTGCCAACTTTTCCTAGGGCAGCGCGTGCCCCGGGACGCTGCAGGTGGGTCGTTCACCGACGGCGTTGATGGTGTAGGTGCCGCCGGCCGGACACTGCGGAATTTTGTAGAGGTAGGGTTTGATATCATCCCACGTGGGAATGTCGGTGGCCTGTTTGCCCTTTTCCAGGGCCCATTGTTGTTTGGCGGCGTCAATCTGGCGGAGGTTGTTGATGCAGGCATTGCGTTGCGAGGTTTCCCGGGCCTTCACAAAATTGGGAATGGCGATGGCGGAAAGCGCGCCCACCACGGCGACGCTGGGCAACAGCACGGCGCTGGCGTAACTCTGGCTGCCGTTGCCGACGGTCAGGCAGCCTTCCGGTGTGTTGATGCCGACGGAATAGGCAAAGGCGGGCCGGCTCTGCATAAAGGATTGCATCCAATTCGCCATTTGCGGTTGGTTTCGGGCGCTGTTGGCCATGGCCTGTTGCTGCACCTTCATCAAGGTCTCGGCAAACCGCTGGCTCATGTAACAGAACTGGTTGCCCTGGTCGGGCACGCCCTGCGACACATGTTTGAATTCGGCGGTGCCTTTGAGGCCGGGTTGCTGTCCGCTTCTCACGGCGAGCGCCTCATTAATCAGCGCGTCGCTGGAGGCAATGAACAGGTAACCACCGCTGCTGGCCGTGCTGGGCCGGAGTTCGCCGATGAACGGAATGGGCAAGGCCAGCGTCCGCATTTTGAGGCCGGGCTGGTCCACGCTGATGACCTGCGGGTTGGATTTCAGTTGCTCATCAATGCGGTTGAAGATGGTGTCGTCGTTGACCTTCACGGCGAGCAACAGGCCCGGCGAAGGGATCTCCAATGCGCCGCCCGGCATCGGCACGGGGATGTTGTTGGACGGGTTGAGCGTGAGCACGAAACCGAACTCGCCGCCCAGCGAATTCAGGAAGGTGTCCCATTTGACCTTGGTTTTCTGTTCAAACTGGTCGGGGAATTTGTCCATCCAGGCCTGGGCCTGGGGCAGGTTGGCCTGGGCAACTTCCTTTTGCGCAACGGTCCAGAGCAGGGGCAGGTCCGCGTCCGAGAAAACGGCCAGCGCGGTATCGGTGGGCAGCAGGTCGAGGCCGGTGAGCGGGTGCGGCCCTTTGCCGGCGAGTTGCCAGAGGAAGCCGCCGCCTTGGCCGGGATAATGGTGCAACAGTGCCTTGTTGCGGAACATGCCCTTCTCGATTTCCACCGAACTCATGCCCACGCCGCTGACATCTTCAATGCCGCTGTCCTTGATCAAGCCGGTGACGAGGTCGAACGCCTTGTTGACGTTGGCGGTGTCCTCCGGTTTAAGGTTGGGCATGGCGATAAACGTCTGCCGCCACGCGCCGACTTTGGCGGAAAGGCCGTCGAGCCATTGCGCGGTGCTGAGGTACAAATAGAAATTGCCGCCGGGATCGAGTTGCGACGTGACTTCGGCAAAGCTGGTCTTTTCCACCGGGACGACGGCGGGAGCGCCGGGTCCGCCGCCCGGGTTTGATTCAGCGCCCGGCGCCGGCTTTTTGCCGCAGCCGTAATTGAGGATGGCGATCAGACCGAGCAGGACCAGCACGGGAACGCAGATGAAAGGATGGTTTTTTTTCATGGTGGATAAGTGGGTTGCCGTTGGGGTGAACCTTTTTCCAGACCAAGCCAAACAGGTTTCGGGAAAAGGTAAAGCAGAAAAATTCTTAAAATGACAACGGTGCATCAGTTCCACTGAATAATGGCTTGTCAACTTCGGGATAAGGAACATATTTGCGGCATGAATTCCACCGCCGGTCCCCGTTCGAAACCGGGTTTTACCCTGGTCGCCTTGCTGGTCATCATTGCCGTCCTGGCCATTCTGGCGGCTCTGCTGTTGCCGGCGCTGGCGGCGGCCAAGAAAAAGGCGCAGCGCATCAACTGTGTCAACAACCTGAAACAATCCGGCCTCGCCTTTCGCATCTGGGCAGGAGACAACAGCGATCTGTACCCGATGGCCGTTTCCACAAATAAGGGCGGCACGATGGAATTCGACACCGGCGCGGATACGTTCCGCCATTTTCAAGTCATGTCCAACGAGTTGAACACGTCCAAAATTCTGGTTTGCCCGGCGGACACGCGTGTTGCCGCCGCCGACTTCGCCCGCTTGAACAATCAAAACGTCAGTTATTTCGTCGGCCTGGACGCAAATGACATGTCTCCGCAGCGATTGCTCGATGGCGATCGGAACATCACAGGCGAGAGCGACCCGGAAAATGGAATCCTCAAACTCGTTCCCGGCCAACACGTCAGTTGGACGCAGGACATCCACGTCAATCAGGGGAATGTCGGTCTGGCTGACGGCAGTGTGCAGCAATATTCCAATGGCGGTCTGCGCGAGGCATTGCAGAATTCTGGCGACCCGACCAATACCTGGCGGATTTCGTTGCCGGAATGAGACCAGCCGCTAGTGGGTCAGTTTGGTGGGGCGAGGCTGCTGACGAGCCGGCTCGCGAGGATCACCGCAGAGCGGGACAGGCTGCTCGCCCCACCGAAAGTTGCAAAATGTCCCGCCACCCGCCTTACTTTTACTTTGAATTCTTCGGCGTTTCCCGCCAGAATCCGCCCTCGCTTTAATGGGAGGGACGGCGTGCCGCCGTCCCTGAAATGTGGGTCGGCGACACGCCAACCCTCCCGAAGAATTTGAAATGAAACGCACGCATCATTGCAATGAACTGCGCCCGGCGCACATCGGGCAGATGGTCACCCTGACCGGCTGGGTCCATTCCCGTCGCGACCTCGGCGGACTGATTTTTATTGATGTCCGCGACCGCGAAGGCCGCACGCAGACGGTCTTCGACCCGTCAGACTTGCCGAAGGAATTGTTCGAGCGCGCGGCGGCGTTGCGCAGTGAGTGCGTCATCCGCGCCACGGGCAAGGTCCGTCAGCGGCCGGAAGGCACGAACAATCCCAAAATTCCCACCGGCGAAGTCGAGGTGATGGTGAAGGAACTCGAAGTGCTGAACGTGGCCGATGTGCTGCCGTTTCCGGTGGATGACCCCGAAGTGGCCGGCAAGGTGAACGAGGAATTGCGCCTGAAATACCGCTACCTGGATTTGCGCCGGCCGGAAATGGCGCGGAACCTCCACCTGCGCAGCAAGGTCGCCATCGCCACCAGGCAATACATGGATGAGCAGGGCTTTCTCGAAATCGAGACGCCCACGCTGTTCAAGTCCACGCCCGAAGGCGCGCGCGAATTTTTGGTGCCGAGCCGCGTGAATCCCGGGCAGTTCTACGCGTTGCCGCAATCGCCGCAGCAGTTCAAACAGATTTTGATGGTCGGCGGCGTGGAAAAGTATTTCCAGCTCGCCCGCTGCTATCGCGACGAGGATTTGCGCGCCGACCGCCAGCCGGAATTCACGCAGGTGGACATCGAAATGTCGTTCATCGAGCGCGAGGACATTTACGCGCTCATCGAAGGCCTGTTGAAGCGTGTCTGGAAAACCGCGTTGAACCTGGACGTACCGACGCCATTCAAACGGATCACCTATCAGGAAGCTTTGAATCGCTGGGGTATCGACAAGCCGGACACGCGCTACGGGATGGAGCTTGAGGATTTTACGGAGGAATTCCGCGCCAGCAAATTCAAGGTGTTCAGCGGCACCGTCGTCGCCGGCGGCGTGGTGAAGGCGCTCAATGCCAAGGGCATGGCCGGCGCGACGCAGGGCCAGATCGAGACCATGACCGAATACGCCAAGAGCTTCGGCGCCAAAGGCCTGGCCTACATCAAGGTCGAGAAAGGGGCAGACGGTGCTACCGTCGAATGGAAATCGCCCATCGTGAAATTTTTCAGCGACGCCGAAAAGGCCGCGCTCGCGCAGAGATTGAAAATTGAGGAAGGCGATTTGGTTCTGTTCGCCGCCGACCAATGGCTGAGTGCGTGTGAAATCCTCGGCAAGATCCGGTTGTATTGTGCCGACGTTTTGAAAGGGCAGGGGAAGCTGGCGATTCCCGCCGACCGGTTTGATTTTCTGTGGGTGGTGGATTTCCCGCTGCTCAGTTTCGACAAGGAACAGAACCGCTGGTATTCGAGCCATCATCCGTTCACCGCGCCGGTCGCGGAGGACATTGCCCTGCTCAAGACCGATCCGAAAAAAGTCCGCGGCCAGCATTACGACGTGGTCGTGAACGGTGTGGAACTCGGCGGCGGCTCGATTCGTATTCACCAACCGGACGTCCAAAAAACGGTGTTCGAGGAAGTGCTCCAAATCCCGCCGGAAGAAACGAAGTTGCGGTTCGGTTACATGCTGGAAGCGTTCCGCTATGGCGCACCGCCGCACGGCGGCATCGCGCTCGGTTTCGACCGCCTTTGCGCGATTCTCTGCGGCACCCCGAGCATCCGCGACGTGATTGCCTTCCCCAAGACGGCCAAGGGCACGGACTTGATGACCGATTCGCCCGCCGCCGTTTCGCCCCGCCAGTTGCGCGACCTGCACATTGAGGTCAAAGTGGCGAAGAAGGAGTAACTGAGACACGGGCAGGAAAGGCTGAAGGCTAAATGCTAAAGTGATTTTCTGGCCGGCGCTGACTTTAGCCTTTAGCCTTCAAAAATCAGCCTTACTTCCGTGCTGCCGCCCCAGACTGCGAATGGGTTTCCAGGCCCCAAACGAGGCTTACTACCAGCTCATTTGTCGCACTACAAATGTGAAACTAAACGTCATCATCGAGTCAATCCAGCTAATCTCTGCTGCCGAAAACTCCGAACGTCTCTCGACCGCGAAACGCTCACAAAAATAAATCCAACTATCGAAATCACCAAACCAATAAATCCGAAAGTCTGTGCAGAAAAAGCCGCGCTGGAGAACGCGACTACTACGCCGAAACAGCCAACGACAACGGAAATGATGCTGAATCTGGACAATCTCACATTCCGAAGACCGGTGACGCGAAAAGGCCAAACTCGCGGACGCGAACGCGGCAACAAGCCAAATGCCGCCTGAAACATGAGCACGGCGAACAGAATCGCAAACACCAGATAAAATATGTCAGCGACGGTATGCTCAATGACGGCTAGACAGTATGGCTGGCGATGAAAGTGAAACAGGTGTCTGCTCTCCGAGAGCGTGGGTTGCGACCCGTAGGACGGGTTGCCGAGCCACCAGTTGTGGGACTCGCGCCCCAGACAACGAATAA
>Ga0187871_10000298_pt1 | contig 48095 bp, 33 predicted proteins | sample June2016WEW_16_1_FD_132988 | JGI IMG/M metagenome (GOLD analysis project Ga0187871, IMG submission 132988) | Peatland microbial communities from SPRUCE experiment site at the Marcell Experimental Forest, Minnesota, USA - June2016WEW_16_10 | ecosystem: Environmental > Terrestrial > Soil >...
CTGCGGCCCACCAATCGTGATGAAAACCTTGTGGGGCGGCGCCGTGCGCCGCCGAAGAGCGGGCCTGCGAGGCCCGCGCAGGCTGCGAGCCTGCCCCACGGCGGCGGACGGAATGTCGAAACGTGCGCGTTGCATGTGTCCCTGCGCAATGGCGGACCTCGGGACGGTCAAGCACCACGGCCTGCAGCTCGGCGCCGGCTTGGGCAAACGCGATGGAGTAGGTGGCAGATCCGCCGCCCACGTGCAGCATGCGGCGCGCGCTCCCGCGCATTGCGGTGCATAGCCGCGATGAAAGGCCGGGTCCATCGATCTTCCACCTCGCGCGGTTCCCGGCGGGCTATCGCGGCGCCCTGGCGCACGCAATCGGTCAGCGTGGACCAGCGATGCCAGAGGTGGGCGGTGTGCATGGTGGCGGCGCGCGGGTCCGTGCCCATCTTGGCAGCGGCTTGCCCGCCGGTAGTGCCTTCCGCCACGGCGGTGAAAGCGTCCAACTCGATAGCGGTCAGGATGGCGCGGCTGTCTTGAAAACCGCGGATGGTCTGGGCGAGATCGTCCGGCAACGCGCCCGCGGCATCTCTCACGTCGCCCGCGGACACGCCCGAATACCAGACGCCCTACGGATAAACCACTATGTTGGGCCCGCGCTCGCAAAGGCCGAGCGAGCCGCACGGCGTGATCTGTACCTGGTCCGCCAATCCTTGGGCCGCGACCTCTTTGCGCAGGGCATCCACGAAGCTGCGCGAGCCACGTGCTGAGCGGCACGGTACGCCTTCGGGCTTCTGTCGATCGCACACCAAGACGTGATAACGATAAGGCTGCATGGCGAACACCATTGTAGTTCCGCGCGGATTTGGGGGATATTGGAAGGACGGATGATTTCTCCCCTTCCGGTGCGATGGCAAAGCGTCGTGGATTTCGTGGTGTTGACCGCGGCGCTGTATATCCTGCTGCGATGGGCGCAGCAGGCACGGGCCTTGCGGGTAGCGCTGGTGGTGCTGGCGCTGCACGCTGGCGCGTTGGTCGCGCGGCATTTCGACCTGGGGCTGACGAGTTGGGTGCTGGATGGCGGGGCGATTCTGGCGATCGTGGTATTGCTGTTGGTTTTCCAGGCGGAGCTGCGGCGCTTCTTCATGCGGCTCGACAGCCTGCTGAACTGGCGGTCGCAGGCGGCCTCCAGGCTGAGCGAGACCTACCAGGCGATCGCCCGGGCGGCTTTCCGGCTGGCAGTCCCGTCGGTGGGCGCGCTGATTGTGTTGGTGCGCCGCAACGCGGTGACGGAACTGGTAAGCGGCGGGATCGTGCTGGAGGCCGCGGTGTCCCCCGAAATCCTGGAAGCGATTTTCCAGAAGACTTCACCCGTACACGATGGCGCGGTGATTGTGCGCGGCGACCGTATTGTGCGGGCCGCCGCCGTGCTGCCGCTGACCGAACGCGAGAAAGTGCCCAGTTACTACGGCACGCGGCATCGCGCGGCCATGGGTCTTTCCGAGCGCTGCGACGCGCTGGTGGTGGTGGTTTCCGAGGAGCGCGGCGAAGTGACTCTGATGGAAGCCCGCCGTCTGGTGCGCTTCGACGACGAGCAAAAGCTTGCGCAGACGCTGGAGAAGCTGTGCGCCCAGCCGGCGATTGGCACGGGGAGCAAGGTCCGGCAATGGCTGTTCTCGAACTTGCGCGTCAAGCTGGCCGCGACCGGCCTGGCGGCGGCCATCTGGAGTACACAGTTTCTATCCACCGGAACCACCGTACGAACGGTCACCGTGCCGGTGCAGTTTGTGAGCGTGCCCGTGGGGATGGACATCGCCACGCCATCCACCGACCGCTTGGAAGTGCAGGTGCGCGGCAGCGCCTGGCTGATGGATTCCGTCGGTCTGACGCGCCTGGTGGCCAGTTTCAACCTGCGCGGGGCGCGGGCCGGGGCGCTGGAACTGCCGGTGGACGCGGGGAACGTCAACCTGCCGCCGGGGATCGTGATGGAGCGCGTGTTGCCGGCGAGGGTCGCGGTGCGGCTGGTGCCGCGGGCGCGATGAGTGGGGGCGAAAAAGAACCTGTGCGACCGGCGTCGGGGCGATTGACATTTTGGTGGGGCGGCGCCATGCGCCGCCAACACGGGGCTTCAGCCCCGCCGCGGCGGCCTGAAAGGCCGCCAGCAGCGCATGGCGCTGCTCTACCGCTCTACCGCAGCTTGCAAGTGCCCGAGAAGTTCACCGTGTCCGCCACGATGATGGTGGGGCCGGGGCTGGACGCGCTTCCTCAGACGTTGCCGGCGGGGCTGTATATAGTGAATGGCGGAGGGCTGAATATCTTAGCCGGCGCCGCTACCGGGCAGGGTGTCACTTTCTATTGAAAATGGCCTTGCCTCCGAGAATCGTAATGCCGCCGCAATACACGCCGGGGTTCAGTGCCTCGGCACCGGCGATCATTACATAGTTATTGAAGTTACACCCGGAGTAAGCCGGCGGAGCGAGGCTGGCGAAGGGGTCCGGGCGGGGAGTTACACCGGTTACCGGCGCCGGACTGATGGCAGCGTCGCACGCAACATGGCGGCGCGGGACATGGTAGGTCATGGAGCCCTCCGATCTGTACAGAGCATAGCGCGTCGGGCGTCGGGCGTCGGGCGTCTCTTGAGCGTAGGGGACCGCTGCCGGTGGGCCGCCGCGGAAATCGATTATCCTAAACGGCTATGACGACCGTTTGGAAGACCATACTGACATCGGCATTGACGATTGCCCCGATTGCCGGGCCGATGGCGTTTGCACAGCCGTCCTCCATCGACATCGAAGGCGCTCCGATTCCAATTCGGATCCTGGCGCAAAGCCCGGCCGACACGACTACGGATCTGCAGGCGATCTGTTTATTTCGTTCCGCGCCGGAGAATACGTTGCACGGGTCGCTGGCGGAGACGAATGAAAAGCTGCAAGGCCTGCTGGAGCGCATCCGCAAGCCGGAGTTGTTCCGTGGCGAACTCGGAGAGACCCTCCTGCTCGCGCCGCCGAAAAACAGCCTGGGAGCGAAGAAATTGTTGATCGTCGGGCTGGGCGATGCGCAGACCTTTTCCCCGGAGCGGATGCAACTGGTGGGAGAGATCCTGTATCTGGAGGCCAGCCGGCTTGGCGCGACGCACCCCTATTTCGCCCCGACCATCCTGGATGGAGGTGTCGCCAAATTCACCACCGGGGAGGTCGCGGAACAGGTGATCGGCGGATTTCTGCGCGCCGCCGCGACCGACAAAGTTCTTCGGGATGCGGCTGCGTCCACCGGCCAGGGTGTCGCCGCTCTGACCTATCTTGCGGGAGCGAAGAACGTGGGCGGCACGCGCGTAGGGATTGAGAAGGCGATAGCCGCGTCGTCGCGGAAATGATTGGCCGCCTTGGCAGGCGAAAGCGCCAAACGCCACTTGCGTGAATCGTGGGGCAGGGCTCCAGTCCGATTAAACCAGGCGGAGGGCGGGCAATTCTGCCCGCAGCCGGCTTTCAGCCGGCTTGGCCGCCTGAAAGGCGGCTGCGGCCAGGATTGGCCGCCCCACAAGAGGTTTTCGACTAAGCGAACGGCGGGTCCTGGAGGACCCGCGCACGGTCGAAAACCCCACTACGTTTCGACATTCCGTCCGCCGCCGTGGGGCAGGCTCGCTCTTCGGCGGCGCACGGCGCCGCCCCACAAGGTTTTCATCACGATTGGCGGGCCGCAGGCCCATCCTGACAGGACTGGAGTCCTGCCCCCCACGGCTTACGCCGGAATGCGCGATTTGCGGATCAAATCGCATAGCGCTTCCGGCTCCAGGGGCGGCGAGAAGTAGTAGCCTTGGCCGTAATCGCAGTGCAGCGATTGCAGTTCCAAAAGCTGCTCCTTTTTCTCGATGCCTTCGGCCACCACTTCCATGCCCAGGTTCTCCGCCAGCAGCAGAATCGTGCGAATGGTATCGCTCGTGCCGTCGGTTTCGGACATGTTGACCACGAACGACCGGTCGATTTTCAAGACATCGAACGGCAGGCGGTTCAGGCACTTCAGCGACGCGTAGCCGGTTCCGAAGTCGTCGATCTTCAAGCCCACTCCCAACGATTTCAGTCCGTCGAGCAAAGTAGCGACGGCGTCCAAATCGTCCATCAGGACGCTCTCGGTAATCTCCAGTTGCAGTGTTTTGGGATCCAACTGCGTTTCGGCCAGGATAGCGGCCACCTGCGCCTGCAAATCCGGCTCGCGGAATTGGCGCACGGACACATTCACGCTGACTTCGAGCGGCGGAGTAGTGGGAAACTCGGCGTGCCACCGCCGCATCGCGGTGCAGGCCTCGCGCAACACCCAGAGGCCGATGGGCACGATCATGCCGGTCTCTTCGGCGAGCGAAATAAACTGATCCGGCGGAACGATCCCGCGCTGCGGATGGCGCCAACGGATGAGCGCTTCCACGCCCACGATCTTGTCCGTCTTCAGACTCACTTTGGGCTGGTAGTACAGCACGAATTCGCGGTTATCGATCGCACGGCGCAGGTCGCTTTCCAATTCCAGGCGGGCTACGGCCTGGGCGCGCATTTCGGCGTCGAAGACCTCGAAGCGCGATCTGCCGAGCGACTTGGCTTTGTACATGGCCGTATCCGCATCGCGCAGGATCTCCGTGGGTGTGCGGTAACCGGAGTTGCCGGGAGCGATGCCGATGCTGGCGGTGGTGAACACTTCTCTGGTTTCGAGCTTGAAGGCCGCGTGGATGGATTCGCGGATGCGGTCGGCGATGCGGATGGCACCGTCGACGTCCACGTTCTCCAGCAGGATGGCGAACTCGTCGCCGCCCAGCCGGGCAATCACGTCGTGCGCGGCGGCCCGGTCCACCAGGCTGGGGGGTGGCGCGTTGCGCACCGCCGAACGCAGGCGCTGCGCCACGTGGATCAGCAGCTCATCGCCGGCCATGTGACCCAGGCTGTCGTTGATTACTTTGAACCGGTCGAGATCCAGGAACAGGACCGCGAACGGATAGCCGGGTTCCTGGGCGGCGCGCTCCAGGCAGGCCACCAGCTTGTCGTGGAAGAGCGTGCGATTGGGCAAGCCGGTCAGCGGATCGAACGCCTTGCTGCTGGTGATATCGGTCTGGGAGCCGGCCATGCGGACCGCTGTTCCCTGGCCGTTGCGCTCGACCACGCCGCGGCTTAGCATCCACCGGTAGGAGCCGTCCTTATGCAGCACGCGATGTTCGATGGCGCATTCCTTCCCGGCGGTATCGTCCCAGTGCGCGCCCAATTCGGCCCGCAGCAGCGCGTAGTCTTCCTTGTGCACGCGGGACAGCCACTCTTCGGGGCTGTCGCCGATTTCCGTCTCTTGGTAGCCCAGCATGGCTTTCCAGCGGGCGGAAAAGAAGACGCGCTGAGCTTGCAGGTTCCAGTCCCAGAGGCCGTCGTTGGAGCCGCGCGCGGCCAGGGCGTAGCGCTCTTCGCTTTCGCGCAGAGCGTCCTCGGCGCGCTTGCGTTCGATCTGGGCTTTGATGCGGGCCAGCGCGACGGGAAAGTCGACCGGCTTGGAAATATAATCGTTGGCGCCCAGGTTCAGCGCCTCCACTACCCGCTCGCTTTCGCCCAAGGCGGTGACCATGATGATGGGAAGGCGCGCGGGGGTGAACCGCTGGCGGAGTTGGCGCAGCAGTTCGATGCCGCTGAGGCCGGGCATCATGCTGTCCAACAGCACCAACTCGACTTCGCGATGGGCGAGCACATCCAGGGCTTCGTATCCGCTCCCCGCGACTTCGGTGGTGTAGCCGGCCCTTTTCAAGCGCCGCGAGAGCAGGTCCTGATTCGTGGTGTCGTCGTCTACCAGCAGCAGGGGTTTGGTATTCGTCAGCATTGCGGATCTCCCATCAGCGCTACAGGGTTTGCGGAAACGCCTACGGGCACGATATCGGCGGGCCGCGCACAGCGGTTGCGGGCTTCCAGGAAGGCCTCCAGGCTGCGCACCAGGCTCTCGAAATCCACCGGCTTGGTATGGTAGTCGTCGCAGCCGGCGTCCATGGCTTTCTTCCGGTCGCTGGCCATGGCATGCGCGGTAAGGGCCACGATCGGGATCGCGCGCGTGGCGGGGTCGGCTTTCAGGCGGCGGGTGGCTTCCCAGCCGTCGATCTCGGGCAGGCTCATGTCCATGACGATCAGATCCGGGGATTGGTCGTGCGCCATGGCAATCCCGCGCCGGCCATCGGCCGCCGAGATCACCTGGTATCCGCGCCGGGAGAGGCGCCGGGCGAGCATATCGCGGCTGGATTCGTTGTCTTCGACGATTAGGATTCTTGGGCTCGTCATGCGCTGGCCTCGCACGGCGCGGGTCCGGAGACCCGCCGCAGGACCGATGTTGACAGGCTTAGGTTTCGATTTCGGGCAAACGGCGATGCCCAGTGGGGCAGGCGTCTACGCCTGCGGCGGGTCTCCAGACCCGCTCCTGGTGGGACAGACATTAGCCGGTTGCGGGCGAGCTTCGCTCGCCGAAGAGCGGGCCTGCGAGGCCCGCGCAGGCTGCGAGCCTGCCCCACGGCGGCGGACAGAATGTAGAAACTCCCGGGTCGGGAGACCCGCCGCGGGCGTGGACGCCTGCCCCACAAGAGCCGGGTATCAAACATGCACGGCCTGCCTTTCCACGATCCTGCCCGCGGCGGGCAGCAGTTCCACGGGCACTTCAGGATCGCCGGGCAGGCGCACGGTGAACGCCGACCCCTTGCCCAATTCGCTCTCCGCGCTCAGAGAGCCGCCCATCATCTGGCAGAACTCGCGGCTGATCGCCAATCCCAAGCCTGTCCCGCCGAATTTCCGGGTGGTGGAGGAATCCGCCTGCATGAACGGGCGATAGAGCCGATCCATCTGGTCCGGACTCATGCCGATACCGGTGTCCGTCACGCGGAACTCCACCCATTCCGAGCCTTTGCGCCGGGTGCGCCGGGCTTCCAGGCGGATCACGCCGTTTTCGGTGAACTTGCAGGCGTTGCTGAGAAGATTGAAGAGCACCTGCCGCACGCGGGTCTGGTCGGCCAGCAAGGCGCCCAGACCGCCGGCGCAGGCCACTTCCAGACGGTTGCCGTTCTTTTCCACCAACGGGTGGATGGTGCTGACGGCATCGTCGATCGCGGCCAACACGTCCAGGCTCTCGGTCGCCAACTCCACTTTCCCGGCTTCGATTTTCGAAAGATCCAGGACGTCGTTGATCAAACCCAGCAAATGCTTGCCGGCCCAGCGGATCTTGCCGAGATCCGGCAGCAGGTCGTGCTGCCCGCGATCCTCGGCCACCTCCTGCAGCATCTCGCTATAGCCGATGACGGCATTCAGCGGGGTACGCAGTTCATGGCTCATGTTGGCCAGGAAGGCGCTCTTGGCGCGGTTGGCATCTTCGGCTGCATCCTTGGCGCGGACCAACTCCCCTTGCACGCGCTTCAGCTCGGTCATATCCTGGGCCAGCCAGACGTAGCCTTCCAGCACGCCCGAGCCGTTGCGCATTTCAGCCGACGAAAACAGCACCGGGATCGGGCGGCCGGTGTTGGTGCGATAGGTGCGCTCCACGGCGCTGCGGCGCGCAGGGGCTTCGCGCTCCAAAATAACCTGACCGGCGGGCCGGCCGATCAACTCTTCTTCGCTGTAGCCGAGCAAGCGCAGGGTGCTGGGGTTCACGCGGCGGATCTGCAGTTCCGTATCCGTGACCAGCAACGATTCTTCCATCGAGTGGAGAATATTATCCACGTATTCCTGCGCCTTCTGCCGGGTCATGGAAGCTCCCAGCATGCGCGCGGCCGAGCGGAAGCCGTCCCGTTCGGCGTCGCTCCACTCGCGCTCGCGCCGGTGATCTTCAAATCCGAGGAAGCCGAACCAGATGCCCGCCACATCTATGGGGACCAGAATGGCGGACTTGGGACCGCTTCCGGACGGACCCACAGGGCGCCCCGGTTCGGTAACGGGCCGGGGTTCGGTAATGGACACGACTTCTCCACGGCGTAGGCTGGCATATTCCGTCGCGGTCCAGGCCAAACGCGTCTGGCGCGCCTGGCTGGCGGCGTGACCGAGCGCAGGGTCGGTCCATTCGTGCAGCACGGAGCTCACCGGCCCGTGCTCCGCGGATTGGACTTGCACAACGTAGGCGCGGCTCACGCGCGCGGCCACGCCGATTTTGGACAGCGTTTCGGGGATGACGGTCTCCCATCCGGCCGCGCTCAGAATCCGCCGCGCGGCAAAACTTACCGAGGCCATCAGAATCCCTTTGGCTTCATTGGCGGTCTGGGCAGTCTCTTCCGCGCGCTTGCGCACGGCGATTTCGACCTGCAGGATTTCGGTCTGGTTCTCGAACAGCGTCATCATCATGCCGAAGGCCACGAAGTACTTGGGGAGATCCCAAACCACGTGATCGCCCGGAATGGCGATGTGCACCGCCGCGCAGATTTCGGCCACCGGGAAGACCAGCCCCCAGGCCACAAAGGAAAGCGACGTAAGCAGGACGCCCGGAGTCAAGCGGCGGAAGTATCTCCAATAACGCCAGCCTGTGATGGCAAAGCCCGCGAAGAGCAGCAAATCCATCCCGGTTTCGACATGAGTCGAAACGCGCCAAGCCGCCCACAACGCCGGAACGACGGTCAGCGCAATCCAGACGACCCGGTTGCCCAGCGGCCGCCGGAACTGGCGCGCCGTGAGAACCGCGCTCGTGCCGAGCGGGATCATTAGCAAAGCGCGGTAAAGCGCGGTACGTTGCACGTCGAAGACCATGCACGTCCAGTAGGCCAGCGCCGGCGTCACCATGGCGGTCCAAATCAAGACACGGCCCAGGGTCGCCCCGCTTTTTCGATAGACGGACAGGCGGAAAGCGGCAGCGGCGAAGATTAAGGTGGCGTAAGCGGACCAATCCGCCAGCCGCTCCGGAATCAACTTGAAGCTGAACAGGAGCATGCCGGCGAAATGCGCGAGGATGCAAGCCCAGCCGATCATCCACAGGCGCGCCCGCGGCTGGCGGTCGCGCACGTAGATCCAGGTGAACAGGCCGACCAATATGCTCATCACCGAGAGAGTGACGACGCGTTGAAATTGCGGAAACATCTAGTCCCTCTTCCTCGATCGTAGGGCCGGACTCCCGTCCCACGGCCGGCCGGGGGCCGTCACCAAGGGCGGAACCCCAAAGCCTTGGGGGGCGGGATTTATCCCGCGCGGGGCTTTAGGCCCGCACCTCGCAAATCGACATGTTGGCGAGTGGGTTTCGGGAGACTCCCGCGGCCGGCGTCCACGCTGGCCTGTGAAGAGCGGGTCCTGGAGGACCCGCGCAGACCTGGAGGTCCGCCCCACAAAATCGCGCCGTCCCAAATTGGCACATTCCGTCATAACCCGCCCTTAACTCGCCAGCGCATCCTCGAGGGCCGTATCCGCTGCTACCGGCGCTCTGCCCATTGCCAACCGGCCCGCGGGCAGCCGCACCGTGAACACGGATCCGCGGCCCAATTGGCTCTCGACACTCAAAGAGCCGCCCATCATCTGGCAAAGGCGGCGGCTGATGGCCAAACCCAGGCCGGTGCCGCCGTATTTGCGGGTGGTCGACGCATCCGCCTGCATGAATGGGTGGTACAGCCGGTCGATCTGTTCGGGGCTCATGCCGATGCCGGTATCCGCCACACGGAACTCCACCCAATTCGCGCCTTCGCCGCGTACCGGTTTGGCCTCCAGCCGGACGACTCCACGCTCGGTAAACTTGCAGGCGTTGCTGAGCAGATTCAGGAGCACCTGCCGCGTACGGGTCTGATCGGCCACCATGTGCCCCAGGCCTTGCTCGCAGGCCACCTCCAGCCGGTTGGCGTTCTTCTCCGCCAGAGCTTGCAGGGTGCCGGCCACATCGTGAATCACGGGGGCGACCGCGAATCTCTCGGTTGACAACTGCACCTTGCCGGCTTCGATCTTCGACAGGTCCAGGATGTCGTTAATCAGGCCGAGCAGGTGTTTGCCCGCCGTCCGGATTCTGCGCAAGTCCACCAGCATGTCCTCTTGGTTGCGTTCCTCGGCGATCTCATGCAGCATTTCGCTGTAGCCGATCACGGCATTCAAAGGCGTGCGCAATTCGTGGCTCATGTTGGCGACGAACTCGCTCTTGGCGCGGTTGGCCGCTTCGGCGGCTTCCTTGGCTTGCAGCATCTCATCTTCGGCGCGCTTGCGCTCCGAGATGTCGCGGGCGATGCCCAGCAAACCCGCCGGACGCCCTCTTTTGCAAATAGCCTGCAGGCTGACCTCCACCGGCAGGCGGCGGCCGTCCTTAGCGGCCAACTCCCATTCCTGATTGGGATATCGATCGCCGCCGCCGACGCGGCCGGCAGCCTCGCCAGCCTTCTCCCGCCACACCGGCGGCAGCAACCGGGCCAACGGCATACCGCCGGCCTCTTTGCGTGTATAGCCCAGAATGCGTTCCCCCGCCTGGTTTAGGGAGGTCAGGGTTTGTTTCAGATCCAGGGTGAAGATGATGTCGTTGGCATGCTCGACCAGATTCTGGTAGCGCTGTTCCAACATGGCCTGGCGCTGCAGGACGACCACCCAGGCGAGGCCACCCAGTATGGCGAGCGCCAGCACGCCTAGCGCAATCAAAGCTTTCGGAACAGTCCACCAGGGCGGCCGGCGCACTACTTTCACGTCGGCGGCGGACTGCAGAAGCACGCGAAAAGCGCGCTCATGCTCACTGTCGGACACGCAGATTCCGGACACCCGCAACGTGCTGTCATGCGGGGAATCAGCCAGCCAAGTTGCACTTTGCGGCTGGCGGATGAAGGCGCCGAATACTACGCCCGACTTTTTCAATACCAGGGTCAGGCTGTCGGCCAGCACCGACCGGCCCAACAGACGCCCTTGAATGGAAACCGGCAGAGCATCGTAGTCGCCGCTGAGGACCTGCTCGACCGTGACTGGAATGGGGGTCGGCGGCGCCTGGCTCCCGATGCGGCGGCAGACCGCGTCCTCGACCGTGAGGGTGTAGTCGGACACGTGCGGGAAACCGGCCACATCCAGGCGATCGCCGGGCTGGAAGGCCGCCGGCTCCGCGGATTCGACGCGCAGCCCGGTCCGGCCGTCGGACATGTAGATGGTCTTGCCCGCATCCTGCAGCGTGACGATGCCCTGCACCCGGATGCGATGTCCCAGGGAGCGTTGCGGGGCAAAGCGCGCCACGGTCCCCAACGGCTGAACGTCCTTATCAAACGGATCGCCGGGCGGTTTCAATACCTCGATTTGGTTTAGGGTGGGCACATACAGCAGGATCCCCACCATTTGCAGCTTCTTGTTGAAGATGGCGCCGCAGGCCCCGCGAATCCGTACCTCGGCGTCGACGAGATGGCCGGGAACCGCAGTTTGCATGCCCGGGACCATGGCCTTCAAGCGGCCTCCGGCGACGGCCACATCGAGGGTCAACAGCCTGTCCTGGAGCTTGACCTGGCGAACGATGCCCTGCGTCTCCACCCATTGGCTGTCTTCGGCGGTCGAGAGCATCCTCTCAAGCGAAGGCCGCTGGGGCTGCGGCAGCGGCGCATGGCCGATCACACGGTAGCTGGGTTTGCCGATCTGGGGCGCGAAGTCCGGCACCTCGGTGACGCCTTTCATCTCGACGAGTTGTCCGGCCTGGAGCGGTGGCGCATTCTTCGGAACGTTTACCCAGATGCCGGCAGTGGAGTCCTGCACGAACACGTCGGGAGTCGCGGTGCCCATGTAGGTATCGCGGCCCAGGAAGGTGGGGCCGATAGGGCTGTAGTAAGTGACCACCGCCCGAATGTGGACGGGGTAGCCGCGGGCGGCCTGTTCGGGTGTGAGTTGGCGGATCTGGGAAACGCGGGTGAGGACCGGCAGCGCCGTGGCGGCTTTGGCAGGCTGAGCGGAGCAGGCAGCGGCGGTGAAGGCGCAAATCCACAGGGTAGCCACGTGCGAAGGCACGGGGCGACCGGCGGGCGATCCCGGCAGTGGTACGGCAGACCTCATGAGTTGCTGCTATGCGGCTTATCGGCGGGAAACTGGCTGGCCGTCGTTGCACCGCGTAAACACCTTCGACCATCTTCAGGCGGCACCAGGCGCGGGGGCAATACTATCGGAAGTTTAGGTTTAGTACTACTGGGGCTAGGCTTTTTTTGGGGGGGAAATCCGTTGGTTTGGGTTCGCTTCGTAGTTCTTCATGGGCGGACGGATCTGTGCCGCGGGCGCATCCGGTGCGGGGGCCGGGTTTGGACGAACAAAGCCCATGATGCTGATAATAAATGACTTATATTGTATAGAGCTAGCTGCGCAGCGGCACTATTCCGGCGGCGCTTAGCCGCGCACGGCCCAGCGCACCAAGTCGGCCATCTTCGGCGTTTTGCCTTGCAGCAGGATGGCGACGCGGAAGATACGGGCTGCCGCCGTGACCATCACCAACGTAAAGGCCAGCACTCCCAACAGTCCGACCCAAGGCTGCCAGGCCGGTACGCCACCACCTGGCATGGCCTGCCGCAGCAGCATGATCATGGGTGTGAAGGGTGGGAATAGCGACATGGCGGTCGAAATCGCGCCGTTCGGCTGCTGCATGACGAAGGTGATCAGAAAGTACGGGATCATCACTGGGGCGAGCAGCAGAATCGCCAGTTGCTGCGCGTCCTGCGGGCTGCCGCAGCCGGCCCCCAGCGCGGCGGCGAAGGAGCACAGGAAAACCACGTCGGCGATCAGGTACGCGTAAAACCATGGGAATACCGCGAACGGCACCATGCCGGACAGTCCCATGCCGTACAGCGCGAGCGTGCCGCCAACGATGTAGAATGCGGAACTGGTGAGCGAGGTGCCCAGCGCGCCGAGGACTTTGCCCATCATCAACTCGAAAGGCGTCGCGAGGCCGAGCAGCATTTCGACCAGGCGCTGCGCTTTGTCCTCGGTGACGGCCGAGAGCATGGGGCTGGATCCGACCATGACGATCATGCCCAGCAGCAGCATGATGCCGAAGGGCACGGCAAACTCGGCGACTTCGTTTTTCTTGCTGGCCTCGTGGATTTCGCCGGTTTTCGGATCGCGCGAGACCAGGCCGAAGCGGTCCACTTTGACCTCGGCAAGGGCGCCGGAAAGGCGGCTTTGGTCCACGCCGAGCTGTGTCAGACGCACGCGCCGGATGCCTTCGTTCACCGCATTGGACAGCCAGCGGCTGGTTTCATCGAAACCGCCGGCATTGGTGTAGGCCGCGACCGGAGCGGGCTTGGCGTCCTTCGCGTCCGGCGTATCGTCCTGAGCCGCTGGCGCTGGAGCCTGCAAGGCGGTAGGCCCGATTTCGACGAACGCAAAGAGCCGCTCGTGGCGCACGCGCTCGGACAGCTCCAGACGCTGCCGTTTGGGATCGGCGGCGGGCGGCAAGGCCTCGAAAACGTAGCGGGGCTGCATCTGGCGGCGGGTGGTCTTATCGAACAAGTCCTTGGCGTTCTGCTCCTGGGCGGCTTGAATCACCGCGGGGGCGGCCACGCCGGTGGCATCGATAATGGCGATACGCCGCTCTTTGATATCCGGCTTATTCACCATGAGGGCGACGCCCAGAAAGCCGCCGCCGAACAGCAGCGGAGCGACCACCAGTCCGATGATGAACGCCTTGGTGCGGATGGTGGCCAAATAGTCGCGCCTGGCGATCAGCAGAATGCGATGCGGCCTGTTATGCAACTTGTTCCTCCCCCGCTTCCGGGCCGGCGATGCGCACGAAGATGTCGTGCAGCGATGGTTTCATAATGGAGAAGCTGGTCACGCGGGTGCGCTCGATGAGGGTGCGCAAGACTTGTTGCGGGTCGCAGCCGCGCGCCATGCGCAACTCCTGGACCTGGCCGAGATCGCGCACCCTCTCCACGTCCGGCAGGCCGTCGAGAAACCGCGCGCCGCCCTCGGCCGCCACCCGGATGGTGTCGTTTCCGTATCGATCCTGGATGGATGCCAGCGTGCCGTCGAGGACTTTCTTGCCGCGAAAGATCATGCAGATGTAGTCGCACATGTTCTCGGCCACTTGCATGTCGTGCGTGCTGAGGATCACCGTGACGCCCCCGCGGCGCAGATCCAGGATAGCGGACTGGATGGTGTCGGCGCTCACGGGATCGAGCCCGCTGAAAGGCTCGTCGAGGATCAGCAGCTTGGGCGCGGGAACCACAGTGGCGATGAATTGCACCTTTTGGCTCATGCCTTTGCTCAGCGTCTGGACCTTTTGGGACGCCCACTTGGTTAGGTCGAGCCTTTTGAGCCAGCTTTCCACTTCGGCGGTGACTTTACGGCCGCTGCGCAGTTCGCCGTAAAACTCCAGCATCGGCTGCACGGCCATCTTCTTGTACAGTCCGCGCTCTTCGGGCAGGTAGCCGATCAGCTCGGAACGCGCGCCCAGCATCTGCCGGCCGAAGACGCGGATGTCGCCGCGGTCGGGATAGAAGATGCTGGAGATCATCCGCATGGTGGTGGTTTTGCCGGAGCCGTTCGGTCCGATAAAACCGTAGACGGAACCTTCGGGCACGGTAAGGGAGAGGTCGTCGACGGCGGTTACCGAGCCGAAGGTTTTTGTAACATGCGAGATTTGGACGGCGTCCACGATGCGCAATGGTAGCAGGTTGCGAAGCGGGCAACCTGCGCCCGCCTTTGGGGGGCGGGATTCAATCCCGCGCGGGGCTTCAGCCCCGCACCTCTCAAATCGCGCGGGCGTAGGCCCCGGCAGTGCCACTTCGTTTTCCAAATTCCGGTGCTCTGGGCTCGACTGGAGGGCGGCCAATTCAGCCGCGGCCGGCTAAACGCCGGATTTCCGGCGAGCTTCGCTCGCCTGTGGAGTTTGGCCATTTGGTGGGGCAGGCTCGCAGCCTGCGGCGGCCTCGTAGGCCGCCTAAGCGCGGGGCTAAAGCCCCGCGCGGGATAAATCCCGCCCCCCCAAGAACGCTTGCCCCAAAAGGCCAAAGTCCAGCGGCGGCCTCGTAGGCCGCCTGCCTCGAAGCTCTGCCTGGCTTCTTGCAGGGCTTGGTGGCATAGGCTTTAGCCTGTGGAGGCGAGCGAAGCTCGCCCGTGCCGGCAGAGTGCCGGCACGGCACGCTGAGAGCGTGCGCCACGCGGGCTACCGAATGGCCAAGTGACATTGGGCGTGGGCAGGCCTGGAGGTCTGCGCTACAACTGCCGATTAAAGGACCAGTGCGTTCTTCGTCGAGGTTCCAATGCGCTCGTGGTTAATTCTATTGCTTCTGGCCGGCGCCTCGGGATTGCGGGCCGGGGACACGCCTTCAGACCCCGCGGCCGGTTCTTCCGGCGAAGACGCCCTGTTCGGGGATATGCCGCAGGTGGTAGGCGCCGCGCTGCATTCGCAAACGCTGGCGGAGGCGCCGGCCAGCGTTACGGTGATCACCGCGGCGGATATCCGTAAATACGGCTACCGCACTCTAGGCGACGTGCTGGCCTCGGCGCGGGGATTCACGGTAACCACCGACCACACTACGATATCGTCCGGCGTGCGGGGCTTCGCCGTTCCCGGAGATTTCAATACCTGCTTTCTGGCGATGATCAACGGTCACCCGATGACCGAGATCGTGGGCGATTCCAATAGTTTCTTCGGCCAGGATTTTGGCTTGGACCTGGACCTGGTGGAGCGCATCGAGATCATCCGCGGCCCCAGCTCCGCGCTGTATGGCAGCAACGGCATGCTGGCGACTATCAATATCGTGACCAAAACCCCCGTGGACAGCTCGAAGCTGATGGTGAGCGCCGAAGCGGGTAACGGCGGTCCGCAGAAAGCGTTGTTCATGAGTTCGCTGGACCTCGGAAGGGGCGCGAATCTTCTGATCGAAGGCTCCGGGTTTGCAACGGAGGGGCAGAACCTTTTCGTGCCGGGTTTCGACAGCGACGGACGGAACGACGGGATCGCCAACCATGTCGACGGGCAGAGCGGTTACCACACCTTCGCGAACCTGGAATGGGGCGCCTGGAACTTCACGGGGTATTTTAACGACCATCTGGAGCGGGCGCCCATCCTGGGCAACGGCACGCAGTTCAACGACCAGGGACAATTCATCCGCACCGGACGCAACTTCGCCGGCGCGGCCTATACGCACGACTTTGCCGGCGGGGGCGAATTGCGTTGGGAAACCTATTTTGACGAGTTCCGTTACCAGGACCGCTACGACTATGTCGTGGGGGCCGGCATCCTGGACAACCGGGACGACGTGACCGGCGACTGGATCAGCTCGAAGTTGACTTACAGCCACCCGGTGGCCCACCTGGGACTGTTGACGGCGGGGCTCAGCGGCAAGGTCGAGATCCACAACATGGTGGAAAACATGGACCACTCGCCGGACCAGACAGTCAATCTGAGCATCTGCCACCCGGACCGGACGGTAGCGCCCTTCCTACAGCAGGAATGGGACCTCGCGCAACATTGGACGGCCTACCTGGGTGGGCGATTCGACGTTTCGCGCAACTACGGCAGTTTTTTTTCGCCACGGGTCGCGCTGGTGTACACGCCGACGCCCCGGACATCCTACAAGCTGGTGTATGGCCGGCCGTTTCGCACTCCCAGCGTTTATGAGGAATACTACCAGGACGGCATCAGTCAGGTGGCCAACCTGCACTTGCGGCCGGAAACCGCGGAAGCGGTGGAACTCTCGGCGGAGCGCAAATTAGGCAAGGCCGCCTATGGTCTGATCAACGCCTATCATTACTCGCTGCGTTCCGTGATTGAGGCGGTTTGGATTACAGACTCGCTGACGCAATACCAGAATAGCGGCGCCTACAATTCAGACGGGATCGATTTCGAACTGGGCGGGCACCTCGCGCCCTGGCTCGAGACCACCGCCAGTCTGAGCCTCGACCATGCCGTCGACGCCGCGCAACACGACGTCCTTCCCAATGCTCCGGGCCGGATTGCGAAGGTGCGGGGCGCGATACCGATCTGGCGGGACCGGGTTTATTTCAGTACCGATTTCCAATATCTGAGCGCGCGTTGGACCATGTTGCGCGATGCCACGCGGCCGGTGGCATTGGTAAACGCCACGGTGTCCAGCGACAAACTGGCGCATGGGCTGGATTTCGTGGCGGGCATCCGGAACGCGCTGAACTGGGGATACGCGGACCCGATCGCCCTGCCTTTGGAGGCGGCCGTGGATCAAATGCCGGCCAACGGCCGTTCCGCGTTCGTAAAGCTGATCTGGAGGCCGGGCGAATAAGCCATTATGGTCTCCCGCCGCGCCATACTGATTGGGCTGCCGGCCGCGCTCGGCTGCCAGGGCCTGTCAGGGAATTTGAGCGGCTCCGCGGCGGGCGGCACGAAGCGCGTAGCCGTGGTGTTCCCGTCGGCGCTGGAGCCTTGTGCGCAAGCCGTGGAGGGACTGCGGTCGCGCTTGTCCGGCGGCGACGTGGCCGTCGATCTTGTGGATGTGAGTCAGGCCACTTTTGCCGTGGATGCCGATCGCGAGATCGCGCGGAGACCGGCGGCCATCGTGGCGGTGGGTTCCGACGCCGTGCGCGCCGTGCTGGCGCGGGAATCCCAGGCCAAGACTATCTCAAGCATGACGCTCGAAGCGGACCGCGCCGCGGGGTTGCAGGCGGGCCGCGTGACCGCGGCCGTCTATCTGGACATTCCCATTCGCACGCTAATCGTGGAATTGCGCAAGGTTTTTCCGCAGAAAGCGCGCGTGGGGGTCATTCGAAATCCGGGCCGGGGAGGGGAGACGGCGTCGCAAATCCGCAGCCAGGCGCCCGAGCCGGCTTTACTGGAAATCGCCGATTGCGCCTCGGCGGACGAACTGTTGCCGGTCTTCCTGGCATTCCGCAAGAAGGTGGATTTCGTGATCTGCCTCCCGGACGGCTCGCTCTATAACAGCGCCACGGCGCGGCCGCTGATCATGGCCTCGCTCGAAAACCGCTTGCCGATCGTGGGATTCTCGCCCGCCTTCCTGCGCGCGGGCGCCGCCGCCGCAATTTATCCGGATTACCGCGGCATCGGGCAGCAGACCGCGGATGTGGTCCGCCGGTGCCTGGAGCCGGGAGACTGCGCCAGCCGGGAGACGCCCCGGAAAGTCGACGTCGCGGTGAACGCCAAAGTCCTGCGCATGCTCGGAATCGACTTCCAGCCGGCCGCGAATCCGGACCTGGTGATCCTGCGATGAACGCGCTCGAGAAGCTCAAGAAGCGGTTCTCGGCCAGCCTGCTGACGCAGGGGTTGGCGGCCACGATCGCGCTGCACACCACTTCGGCGCTGCTGCTGCTGAGTGTGTTCCTCTTCGTGCAGGGCCGCGCGCTGGAGAGGCAATTGGAACTGCGGGGCGAGTCCCTGGCGCAATTCCTGGCCAATGAGCTGCAATTTGCGCTGCTGGTAGGAGACCAGCGCGAGGCGCGGCGCTTGCTGGAGGCCTCCTCCGCGAACGAAGACGTACTGTTCCTGGAAGTCCTGAAGCCAACGGGCGAGCGGGTCTGCGCGCTCGGCCGCGCCGGCCGGATGCGGGAAATTCCATCGCTCGACAGGGGCGCTGTCCTAGGCCGGCCGGAGACTTCGGTGCGAGATGCCGGCGAGCGTTTCCTGGAGATCCGCGTGCCGGTCGCGGCGCCGGCCCGCGAGGGGCTGCTCGATTGGGAACCGGCGCGCGGAAATCGCCCGGAACTGGGCATTTTGCGCATGGGGATTTCGATGCAGAAGCAGCGCGCCTTCTTCCGCCGGATGCTGCTCGGCGGCGTCTCGGTGATCTTGATTGGCCTGGCCGCGATGTGCGGCGCGCAGTACTGGGGCCTGCGGCGTCTGCTGCGGCCGCTGGAGGCGCTGGTGCGCTTCACGAAAATGGTGGGAGCGGGCGATCTGCGCCACCGTGCGCCGGTGGACCGCGCCGACGAGGTGGGGCAATTGGCAGCGGCCTTCAATTACATGGTCGAGCGCCTGGGCGAGACCACCGTTTCCAAGGACTATGTGGATAACGTTTTGCGATCCATGGGGGAGTCTCTGATCGTGACCGACCGGGAGGGGCGCATCCAGCGGGTGAACCCGCGCACGGAGGAACTCCTGGGATACGCCGGGGCGGAGCTGATGGGCCGGTCCGCGCTCAGCCTGGTGGCGGAAGGCGAAACGCCTCCCGGCATGGCCAGCATCGAGCGCACCTACCGCGCCAAGAATGGACATCTCATTCCGGTCTGGCTTTCTTCGGCCGGGCTGCGCGGCGCCGCGGGGCGCGCCGAGGGATACGTGTGGCTGGCCCAGGATATGCGCGAGCTCAAGCGGACACAGGGGGAGCTGGAACGTGCGCGGGACGCCGCCGAACAGGCGAATCGGGCCAAAAGCGTCTTCCTGGCGAACATGAGCCACGAACTGCGCACCCCATTGAACGCCGTCATCGGCTACAGCCAAATGCTGCGCGAGGATTATATCGGCGCCGAGCAGGAAGAGGTGCGCGGCGATCTGGAGAAGATCGAGCGCTCCGGACAGATGCTGCTGGGCATCATCAACGACATCCTGGATCTGTCCAAAATCGAGGCCGGCCGCGAGACGGTCAAGGCGCAGACCTTCGATGTCGCCGCGGTGCTGCGGGATGTTTCCAACGCCGTGCAGCCGCTGGCGCGGCAACAGGGCAACGCACTCGAAATCGACTGCCCCGAACATGCCCGGACGGCTTATGCGGACCTGGCCAAATTCCGCCAGTGCCTGCTGAACCTGGTAAACAACGCGTTGAAATTCACCGAGAAAGGCTGCGTCTCGGTGTCCGTAAACACGCTGCGCGACGGGGACCGCGATTGGACCGAAGTGCACGTCTCCGACAACGGCATAGGGATCGGCCCGGAGGGTTTGGGCAAGTTGTTCCAGCCCTTCTCACAGTTGGACGGCTCGGCCACCAGGAAGTACAACGGCACCGGCTCGGGATTGGCGATCAGCAAGAAATTCTGCCAGATGATGGGCGGCGACATTACCGTCGAGAGCGAACTGGGACGCGGCTCGCGCTTCTCGATCCGGTTGCCGGCGCCTGGAGAAACGGTTGCGGTTAATGTTCCAGTGGCCGGCGGCCGATAGTTACGGTATGAATTGTGGAAAGCCGACTTGGGCTTTTTTGGGCATCGCGCTGTGGAGCGGCGCGGTTCGGGGAGGCCCGCAAGCCATTGCGGCAAATCCCCAGAGCGTGCCGGGGGCAGTCCCGGACGCAGCGGCCGACACCCCCGGCGCGGGCCCGGCGCTTTCGCTCGAGCAATGCCTGGAGACCGCTTTCCGGAAGAATCATCGCCGCCCGGTTTCGAAATTCGCGATCGCCCTGGCGGAGGCGCAGCATCGCCAGGCCCTGTCCGGCTACTGGCCGCAAGTCAGCGCCAAGGGCGGCTATGAGCGGCTCAGCGATCCCCTGAACTTTATTTTCCCGGCGGAGATCATGCAGGTTCCCGCGCAGTCCGTCAACGTGCCGGGCGGGACCATGGTGGTCACGATCCCGGCGAACGCCTTCGCACCGGGGTTTCCGGCGAGCAGCATCCAGATGCCCGTCAACTTTCCGGGCCAGACTTTTAAGACCGCGGCCCAGAGCTTTCCGGTCCCGGAGCAGAATGTGAAGGTCCTCGACCAGAATCTGGTCAGCGGGTCGCTGAACATGGAATGGCTGCTGTGGGACGGCGGGATGCGCAAAGGCTTGCGGGAGCAGTCCGCCGCCAATGTGGCGATCATGCGCGAAGAGGCCCGCCGCACGGACTTGGAGATCGCCGATAGCGTGACCCGGATGTATTGGGGCGCGGTGCTGGCGCGGCAACTTAGCCAACTTGGGCAGGACACGCTGGCGCGCATGGAGTCCACGCTGCGGCTCACCGAAACCATGTATAAAGAGGGCGCGGGCAAGGTCTCCCGGTCCGACTACCTGGACAATGCGGTAATGGTCGAGACCGTGCGGTCGCTGGTGGCGCAGTTGCAGAAAAACGGGGCGATGTCGCAGGCGGCTTTGGCCAATACCATGGGACTGGAATGGAATGTGAGCGTCGCGCCATCCGCCCAGGAGATTCCCTTTGCGCCCGCGGCCCCGAGCCTGGATGAGTTGGTGGCTATTTCGTACCAGTTCAACCCGGATTGGGAGAAGCTGGGCCAGGCCATTCGCGCCACGCAAGGCGCCGTAACCACCGCCAAGAGCGGACACTATCCGAAACTCGCCCTGACCGGGGAGCTGCATCGCTTGTGGAACGGCGGGTACCACGCCGGCGTGGCGACCGAACAGAATATGCAGGGTGGGAGCGTGGGCGTGGGCCTGGAGATCCCCGTATTCGACGGCTTCCTGGTGCGCAATCAGGTGAGCGAAGCCCTGGCCCGGCTGAATCGGCTCAAAGAGACGGAGTTCCTGCTGCGGGATGGCATCGCGCTGCAGATCAAGGATCTGGTGCTGGGGCTGGACGCGGCCGCCAAGTCGGGCCAGGCCAGTCTGGCCGCCATGCGGTCGGCGCAGGAGAATCGCGACCTCACGGGCCGCGCCTACCAGGAGGAACTGGTCGAGACCGAGAAAGTAATCCGGGCGCAACTCATGGAGGCGCTCATGTCGGCGCAGCATCTCAAGGCGCGCTACGACTATGCCGCGCTTTTGTCGCAGCTCAGTTTGACGGTGGGCAAAGAGATCGGCGAGAAGCTGGCGGCGGCGCGATGAGACCACGCGGGCCAGGCACGCGGCGGGGGTACGGCGCCGTGGCCGGATATTTCGTCTGGGCCGTTCTTCCGTTCGCCGCGGCGGGGGGCGAGCCTTCCCTGCGCGACGCCGGCTTGCGCATAGGCGTTTCCGCAAGCATCACCGGCGAAATGAACGCCAGCGACGCGGGGGTGGCTCTGCGGGCTTGGGCCGAAGAGGTCGCCCGGCAGACGGGCTTACGGTTTGAACCGGAATTGTGTACCTATGAGCAGTTGTTGCTGAAGATCCGCAACCATCAGGTAGACGCGTTTTCGGTGAATATCATCGAATTTGCGCGGGTAGCCGCCTATGCCAGCCGCGAACTGGTGGTGGACGAGAGCCAGTTACCGGATGGAGAGGACTACGTCCTGCTGGTGCACCAGGCCAGCGGAATTCAAAAACTGGCGGATCTGCACGGGCGGAGCCTGCTGTTGTATAAAAACACGCGCACATGCCTGGACACCATCTGGCTGGACACCCTGCTCGCCTCGGCGCACCTGGGCGCGGCGGACAGTTTCCTGGGCCGGCTGGAGCGCAGTCCGAAACTCTCCCGCGTGGTGCTGCCGGTCTTCTTCCGGCAGGCGGACGCGTGCGTGGTTGCCCGGCAGGGCTTCAACACCATGTGCGAACTGAATCCGCAGCTCGCGCGCCAACTGCGCCCGCTGGCGGTATCTCCCAAGCTGTTGACGACGTTCATGGCCTTCCACAGGGACTGTCCGCTGGAAACCAGGCGGAGGTTTCTGGCGGCTGTCTCGGATCTGCACAACACGGTCGCGGGCCGGCAGGTGCTGACGCTTTTTGGAGGCACGCACCTGGTCGAGGCCGACACTTCCGTGCTGCGCACTTCCTTGGAGCTTCTGCATAGTTATGAGCGGCTGCGGACCAAGGCGCCGGCCGCGGGGCAGTGACAGGGGCGGCGATGGAGGCGCGCGATTCGTGAAGGGGCGGTCCACGGGCGGTTGGGCGGAGGCGCGCCGGCGCCTGCGGTTCCGCGCGCCCAGGAGTATTACCGCGCGGATTTCCGGGCTGTCCTGGACGATCGCCCTATTCAGTCTGATGGTCTTTGTGGCGGCCAGCATCCCAGAGCAGAAACGCGAGATTGAGGACAGCCTGCGCTCGAAGGCGCGGGGCATCGCCGCCTCCCTGCGCGAAGGTCTGGCCAGCGCGGCCGTTACGCAAGACTACAGCGGGCTGGTGGAGCAGTGCGTGCAGGCTCTGGCCGGAGACGATGCCATCGATTTCCTGGTAGTCGCCAAGAACGACGGCTTCTCCCTGATCGTCGACAGAAAGGGCTGGCGCACCACTCAACTGGGGGCCTTCTGGAAACCCAGGCAACGTACCGCCGCGGCCGGTATCGAAGTGGTGCCTCTATTCCAAAAACGCGCGTTCCACTTTGCCACGCCTTACGACTTTTCTTCGATTCCGTGGGGATGGATAAACGTGGGCCTCTCTCTGGACGCCTACGACCGCAGCGTGGCCCGGCTCTATCAACGCACGGGAGCTCTGGCCGTGGTGTGCGTCGGCGGGAGCCTGCTGGCGTCGGTCATATTCGCGAAGCGCCTGGTCCGTCCGATGGTGCGGCTGCAGACGGTGGTCGGGCGGATCGCGGAAGGGGACCTGTCGGCGCGGGCCTCCATCCGCGGCGCGCAAGAGATCGAGGGACTGGCGCAGTCTTTCAACACCATGGCGGACGCGCTGTGGCAACGCGACGAGATTCTCGAGAGCGTGCGGTTCGCCGCGCAGCGGTTCTTGAGCGCCGCGGCCTGGCAGACGGCGATCGGAGAGGTGCTGGCGAAGATCGGCACCGCGGCCCAGGTGAGCCGTGTCTTCCTCCTGGAGAACTGGCCCCGGCCGCAGGAGGGACTGGTAGGCACGATCCTGCACGAGTGGACCGGCTCTGGCATCGCCAGCCCGGCGAGCGCACCCGGGCAGGCGGAATTGCACTGGACGGGCGGAGACTGGAACCGGTGGGCAAGCGCCCTCGGCCGCGGAGAACCCGTTTCGGTCGAAGCCGGCGACCCCGCCAGCGGAAGCCGCTGCGGCCCGGCGCCCGCGCCCCGGTCGTCGATTCTGGTCCCCATCGAAGTGGGCGGCCAGTGGTTTGGCGTGCTGGGTTTCGACGATTGTGTGCGCGTGCGGGCCTGGAGCGACGCCGAGCGGGACAGCTTCCGTTCGGCATCCGGTATGTTAGGGGCCGCCATCACCCGCCAACGCGCGCAGGAGTACGTGGACAACATTCTGCGGTCGATGGGCGAGGCCCTGCTGGTGACGGATCCGGAGATGCGCATCCGGCGGGTCAATCCCAGCGCCCTGCGCCTGCTGGGGTACACGGAGGAGCAACTGGTGGGACAACCCATCGCTCAAGTGGTCGAGGGCGGCGTACCCCGAAACAGTATTGCGGTGGAGCACACCTATCGCACCCGGTCCGGCTATCGGATTCCCGTGCTGTTCTCTTCCGCCGAGTTGCGCAGCGGGCCGGGTTCGCTCGAAGGATATGTATGCCTGGCCCAGGAACTGACGGATCTCAAGCGGACGCAAGCCGAACTGGTGCGCGCGCGGGATGCCGCCGAGGATGCCAACCGGACCAAGAGCGTCTTCCTGGCCAACATGAGCCACGAATTGCGCACGCCCTTGAACGCCATCATCGGATACAGCCAGATGCTGCGGGAAGATTGCATCGGGCCCGAGCAACCCGAGGTCCTCTCCGATCTGGAGAAGATCGAGCGCTCCGGCCAGATGCTGCTGGGCATTATCAACGACATCCTGGATCTGTCCAAGATCGAGGCCGGCCGGGAGACGGTCAAGGCGCAGAGCGTGGACGTGGGCGAGGTGCTGCGGGATGTCTCGAACACGCTGCAGCCGCTGGCGCGGCAACAGGGCAACGTACTCGACATCGACTGTCCCGAGCACGCCCGGATGGCATACGCGGACCTGGCCAAATTCCGGCAGAGCGTGCTCAACCTGGTGAACAACGCGTTGAAATTTACCGAGAACGGCCGCGTCTCGGTGGTGGTGGACAAGCTGCGCGACGGGGACCGCGAGTGGACCGACGTGCATGTCTCCGATACCGGCATCGGGATCGGCCGGGAGCACCTGGGCAAGCTGTTCCAGCCCTTCTCGCAGGTGGACGGCTCCGCCACGCGGAAGTACAACGGCACCGGTTTGGGGTTGGCGATCAGCAAGAAATTTTGCCAGATGATGGGCGGCGACATTACCGTCGAGAGCGAACTGGGACGCGGCTCACGCTTCTCGATCCGGGTGCCGGCGGGCCGGGTGCCGGCGGGCCGGGTGCCGGCGGGCCGGGAAGTGAGACAGTCCTCCCGGCCGGTGCCGGGAGCTGGCCCAGCGGGGATGGACGGAGCTTGATATGTGCCGGATATTATTGATCGAAGATAACGAATTGAATCGCGACATGCTGAGACGGCGTCTGAGCCACCGGGGCTATGACGTCATCCTGGCGGCCAACGGGCGGCAGGGCATCGAGATGGCGCGCAGCCAGAAGCCGGATGTGGTGCTGATGGATCTCAGCCTGCCGGAGATGGACGGCTGGCAGGCTGCCGGCATTTTGAAGAGCGACGCCGCGACGCGCGGCATTCCGGTGGTGGCGTTGACCGCGCACGCCATGCTGGGAGACCGCGAAAGGGCGCTGGAAGCGGGGTGCGACGAATACGCCACCAAACCAGTGGATCTGCCGCTGCTGCTGGGCATGATCGAGCGGCTCACGGGCGGGCAGGGAGGGGACGGGTCCAAAACCCCGTCCACGGGTGCACAAATATGAACGGGAACAACCATTTGCTATTGGTGGACGACGAGGAGTTGAACCGCGACATGCTGTCACGCCGCCTGCAACACCATGGATTTCGCGTGGACGTGGCGGCCGACGGCCCGTCCGCGCTCGAATCCATTGGCGCGCATTGTCCGGATCTGGTGCTGCTCGACATCATGATGCCGGGGATGACGGGCGTGGAAGTGTTGCGGGAGTTGCGCGCCACCTATGCCCCGGACCAGTTGCCGGTAGTCATGGTCACGGCGTTGAAGGACAGCGATCAGGTGGTGGAAGCCCTCAACCTGGGCGCCAACGACTACATCACCAAGCCGGTGGACTTCCCCGTGGCCGTGGCGCGCATTCAGGGCCAACTGGCGCGCAAAGCCGCTGAAAGCGCGCTGCGCGACAGCGAGGAACGCTATGCGCTGGCGGCGCGCGGCGCCAACGACGGTCTATGGGACTGGGACCTGGCTGCCGGAAAAGTCTACTATTCCGAACGCTGGAAAGCCATGTTCGGCTACTTGGACGCCGAGATCGGGGAGGACGCCGGCGAGTGGTTCTCGCGCGTACACCCCGAGGATCGGGAAAAGCTCCAGGAAGTATTGCGGGTGGCGCAGGCGGGCGGGCCGAGCGAAGCGTTCGAATGCGAGCACCGCATGCGGCACCGGGATGGGAATTATCGCTGGACGCTCTGCCGCGGCGCCGCGGTCCAGGATGGCGCCGGACAGATCGTGCGGATGGCCGGCTCGATGAGCGACGTCACCGCAGGCAAGGTTCTCGATCCGCTCACCGGATTGGCCAACCGGGTGCTCTTCATGGATCGCCTGGAACAGGAATTCGCCGGCTATCGCGCGAACCCGGCGGCGCAATTCGCCGTGATGTTCCTGGACATCGACCGGTTCAAACTGATCAACGACAGCCTGGGGCATACGGCCGGCGACCAGTTGCTGGCGGCCATGGCCGAGCGGCTGGTGCGGGGGGTGCGCACGGCGGATTCCCGCGCGCGGACGGCATCCCGCGACTTGCCCGCGCGGCTGGGCGGCGACGAATTCGCGGTCCTGCTGTGCGACCTGTGCGATCCCGCGGAAGCTCTACAGGTCGCGCAACATATCTTAATGGAGCTGCGGGAACCGTTCGGGCTGGGCGACCGGGGTATTTTCTGTACCGTGAGCATCGGCATCGCGCCGTCCGGCGAAGCCTACCGGTCGGCGGGCGACATAGTGCGGGACGCAGACACGGCCATGTACACGGCTAAGAGCAAGGGACGCTCGCGCTGCGAAGTCTTCGACGAAGCCATGCGTACGCGCGTGGTGGAACGCTTGCAGCTCGAGAACGACCTCCGCCACGCTCTGGCGAACCACGAGTTGTCCGTCAACTACCAGCCTAAGGTCCGGCTCACCGATCGCCGCATTTGCGGCTTTGAAGCCTTGGCGCGCTGGCGCCATCCGCAGCGCGGTTGGATTCCGCCCGCCGAGTTCATCCCAGTGGCGGAGGATACCGGCCTGATTCACGAACTGGACATGTGGATCTTGCGCCAGGCCTGTTCCCAGATGAGGCTCTGGCACATCCAGTACCCCAGCGACCCGCCCCTGGCCATCAGCGTGAATCTTTCGCCCAGCCAGTTCGCCCAACCGCTGCTGGTGGAGCAGGTCGCGGAGGTGCTGCAAGAAACGGGGCTGGAACCGTCCAGTTTGCGTCTGGAGATCACCGAAAGCGTGCTGACGGACGACCACGACCTCGCGCGCGAAATCCTGACACGGTTAAAGGGGCTGGGCGTCGGACTGAAAATCGACGACTTCGGAACCGGGTACTCGAGCCTGGCCTACCTGGCGCAGCTTCCTTTCGACACCATGAAGATCGACCGGTCGTTCACCCTGCAACTGCAAGGCGGCGACTGCAATTCCGAGATCGTAAGATCCATCCTCGATATGGCCCACACGCTGGGCATGCAGGTGGTGGCCGAGGGAGTGGAAGAGAACGAACAAATCACGCGCCTGATATCCATGGGGTGCGAGTTTGGCCAGGGATTCTTCTTCTCGCGGCCGGTATCGGCGCAAGATGCGGAGCGGCTGATGGCCGACATGACGGATTCCGCCGTTATCGTCCCACCTGGCCTCGAGCTTGCGCACCTGCAGCCGCCAGACTTGGAGGGCGGGCGTTAGCCGGCGCGGGGCTTCCGCCCGCTTCGCCGTGTTTACAAAATTGCGCTTGCAAAGAAGATAGCTACATCTTATACTAAGCTTGTATAAGTTATGAGAACGGCCGTGGCATCCGCGCTGATTTTGTTTCTGGTGAGCGTCGCCGCGCTATGTCCCGCGCTTGCTTGTCCTCTAACTGCCCCTTCCTGCTGCCATAAACCCGCGAAGACCGTCCCGGATTGTCCCTATTCGATCCTGCAAAAGAGTAAGACGAGTCCGGCAGCTACGCACGCCAAGTGGGTGGGCTCCATCGTCCGGACGGAGCACAGCGCCGCGCTGCCCGCCACGGGTTTCACGGTCCTCATTCCATGCCGGCTGGTCGATGCGGCCGGTCTGTTTCTGCGCAACCGCGTTCTCCTGATCTAATCCGCGCCCAGTTAGCAGGCGTGTCTCGGTTTAGGTCAAACAATTTACGAAAGGAGAACCATCATGAAAAAGATAGCCATTAGTGTGTTCAGCCTGGCGGCGCTGTTGTTACTGACTCTGTCGCCCGCGCTGGCGCTGGCCAACTGCGACTGTTGCCCACAGTCCTGCTGCGGCCAGGCATGCTGCCATAGCCATAAGTAGGACAGACCCGCGGGTCTGCCGGGCGGGGCCGGCCACCGGTCTGCCCCGCCTGTGCACGCGTTCCGGAGATTACTAACAGGTTCGGAATAACGAGGCTACGGCTGCGCCATATCGCTTGACCCACTGGCCCGCATTCGCGGCATCCCCAAGGCGGTCTCGCGGCGAAGCATGCGGGCGGCGGTATGCCGCTTCGGCATAGAGTGGCGGCGCTAGTGTTGGCCCAAGGCGGCCGGATCGCGGGACATGCATCGCCAAAGAGGGTATCCTGATACTGAGCGGCGACGATGCGCACGATCTTCCACGTGGACATGGACGCGTTCTTCGTGTCCGTCGAAGAGCTGTTCGATCCCTCGCTCAAGGGCAAGGCGGTAGTGGTGGGTGGCCGGCCGAACGAGCGCGGCGTGGTGTCCGCGGCGTCCTATGAAGCGCGCAAGTTCGGCGTGCACTCCGCCATGCCGCTGCGCACCGCCGCCCGCCTGTGCCCCCACGCCATCTTCGTGGGCGGCCATCCCACCCGCTACCGCGACTACTCGCTTCGCGTGCGCGAGGTGCTGAACCGGTTCTCGCCGCTGGTCGAAATGGCGTCCATCGACGAAGCCTACCTGGATATGACGGGTACCGAACGCCTGCACGGCCCGCCGCTGGCCGCCGCGCACGCGCTGCACCAGACCATGCAGGCCGAGACGCGGCTCAACTGCTCCATCGGCATCGCGACCGCGCGCCTGGTGGCCAAGGTGGTTTCCGATCAAGCCAAACCCAACGGCGTGATGTGGATCGTGCCCGGCGCGGAAGCCGCCTTCCTGGCGCCGCTGGACGTGCGCAAGATTCCCGGCGTGGGCAAAGTCACCGAGCAGAATTTGCACACACTGTCGATCCGCAAGGTCGGCGACCTGGCGCGGCTGGACGACCGGTACCTGGAAGAGCGCTTCGGCAAGTGGGGATTGGCCTTAGCCGGTAAGGCGCGCGGCCTGGACGCGGGGGGCTGGTTCGATACCGAAATCGGCGAGAACGCCGATCCCAAGTCGATCAGCCACGAGCACACGTACAACGAAGACACCAGCGATCTGGCGGTGCTCGAATCCACGCTGGCCCGGCTCTCCGAGATGGTCGGCCGCCGCCTGCGGGAAAACGGCCTGCACGCACGCACGCTGCAGCTCAAGCTGCGCTACTCGGATTTCTCCACCATCACCCGCGCGCATTCCTTGGAGCGCCCCACGCAGCTCGATACGGAGATCTTCAACGAAGCCCGGGCGCTGTTCCTGAAGAATTGGAAGGCAGGCGCGCGCGTGCGGCTGCTGGGGGTGCACGCCTCGTCCTTCGCGGATCCGCACGATCAATTGGACCTGTTGGACGAAAGCAAACACGAGCGATGGCAGCAGGCGACGGCCGCCGCCGACCGGCTGCGGGACAAATATGGCGACTCCGCGGTCTCGTTGGCCGCCGGGCTGAAAGGCGCCTTCCGCGAGCGCACTCACGATGCCATGCCGCAGCCGCGGCCACCCAAGCCGAACAGGCCGCGCCGCAGTTAGGGCAAGCCGGCGTTGTGGGGCAGGCTCGCAGCCTGCGCGGGCCTCGCAGGCCCGCTGGTAGCACAGGCTTCAGCCTGTGTAGGCGGGGCTAAAAGCCCCGCGGCGGCGCATGGCGCCGCCCCACCGGGTACACTGAGATATACCCATGATTCACATCGTCGGCGGAGGTCTGGCGGGCTGCGAAGCCGCCTGGCAGATCGCCGAAGCCGGACTCACCGCCGTGCTCCACGAAATGCGGCCGGTGCGCCCTACCGCGGCCCACCGGACCGACCGCCTGGCCGAACTGGTCTGCAGCAATTCGCTGAAGTCCGAGCAGGAAGACTCCGCGCCCTGGCTGCTCAAACAGGAATTGCGGCGCCTGGGATCGCTGGTGCTGCGGGCCGCCGCCATCGCCCGCGTTCCGGGCGGCCACGCGCTTACCGTCGACCGCGACGTATTCTCGGCGGAGGTCACGCGCGCCATCGCGTCGCATCCGCGCATCGAAATCCGCCGCGAGGAGGTCCGCGAAATCGCCAGCGAGGGCGTCACCATTATCGCCACCGGCCCCCTCACCAGCGACGCGCTCGCGGACGAAATCGCACTCATCACCGGCTCCGGCCGTCTCTTCTTCTACGACAGCATCAGCCCCATCGTGGAAGCCGATACCGTCGACCAAACCATCGCCTTCCGCGCCTCGCGCTATGACAAATCGCTCGATGGCACCGCCGATTATCTGAATTGCCCCTTCGACCGGCCACAATACGAAGCCTTCGTGGACGCCCTGCTGGCAGCCCAGGCCGTCTCCTCCCACATCGCGGCGGATTTGCCCAATCACGACGTGCCCTATTTCGAAGCCTGCCTGCCCATCGAGGAACTGGCTCGCCGCGGCCGCGATACGCTGCGCTTCGGACCCATGAAGCCCATGGGCTTGATCGATCCGCGCACCGGCCGCCGTCCCTGGGCCGCCGTGCAACTCCGCCAGGAAAACCTGCGCGCCGACAGCTTCAACCTGGTCGGCTTCCAGAACCATCTGAAATTCGGCGAACAGGCCCGTATCCTGCGCATGATTCCGTCGCTCGAGCATGCCGAGTTTCTGCGCTTCGGCCAGATTCATCGCAACACCTACATCAACGCGCCGGCGCTGCTCGCGCCGACATTGCAGTTGCGCGCGCGGCCCGAAATCCTGTTCGCCGGCCAGATCTCCGGCGTGGAGGGCTACGTGGAAGCCATCGCCACGGGACTGATGGCGGGCCTGCACGCCGTGGAACTGGCATCCGGCGGCCAGCCCCGCCCGTTCCCTCGCGAGACCGCGTTGGGTTCGCTCTGCCATTACATCTCCGGCGCCGATGCGCGCAACTATCAGCCGGCCAACATTACTTTCGATTTGTTGCCACAGCTCGACGAATCCACGCGTCATACATTACGGCATGACAAGCGCGCCCGCCACGCGGAAGTCTGCCGGCGGTCCGTCGAAGCCATGGAGCAACACTTGGGCTGCGCTAGACTCTGATAGGAGGCAAGGTATGCAAGGTCGCGTCAGGCCGGCCGCGATGGCGCTGCTGGCGCCGCTGGCGGTAGCCGCCTTCGGCCAAAGTCCGACGGCCACCACCGCCGCGGTAAGCGCAGCCGCGGGGCCGCTTCGTTCCGCGCTGCCCCCCCCGCCGGTTACCGGGTCGCCTTATTCCGCCGAGGAGATTGGCGAGAGCGTACGCACCCTGTCGGATGGAACCGAGGTCACCCGGCCAGCGCCAAAATCCAAGGTCTACCGCGATTCCGCGGGCCGGATTCGAACCGAACGGTCCTTGCCGGTGCCCGCTGGGCGGGAGCAGGCAACCGGCGCAAAAGGGCGAGTCCTGATTTCCATCACCGATCCCGTCGCGCAGGTCAGATACACGCTGAACGAGACCGATAAAACGGCGCACAAGCAGAACTTTCGGACCGCGGAAATCCGGCCGGCCAGTACTGCCCACGCCACGGCCGCCGACGCAGACACGCGCTCGCCGGTGGCCCCCGCGGCACCCGATGCCCAGCGGCCCACGATCACAGTCGAAGATCTCGGAAATCAGACCATCGAAGGCATGCTGGTGAAAGGCACCCGGCGCACAACCACTTGGCCGGCCGGATCCAGACACAACGAACAACCGATCGCCGTGGTCGCCGAAAATTGGATATCGCCGGACCTGCACATCACGGTCCTATCGAAAGTGAACGACCCGGCCATGGGGAATTTGACGCGGAAGTGGATCAATATTTCCCGCGCCGAACCAGACCCGAAACTGTTCCGGCTGCCCGCCGATTACACCATCGTTGACGATGCGGCTGCCGCGCGCGCCGCCAGAATGCGCGCCGCCAGTTTGCAGACTCCGCCGGTTGCCGCCGACGTGGCGTCCGCCCCTCCGCCGCCGCAACCCGCCCGGGCGCCGGAACCCGTGGCCCAGCCGGAACCCGCCGGTCAGCCGGAGCCCGCGCCCAGCGACGCCACGCCCGTGGATGACTCGGCGGCCGAATCCTCGTTCGCCGACGCGCCGCCGGCCGATGCTCCCGCCGACCCGTCGGCGTATGTGGGCGTCAACGCCGTGTATGTGGGAGTCATCCAGGTAAATCCGCCCGCGCCCAAAGCGCCGGCTGTCGCCAAGCCTTCCAAGCCGGTTGCGGCTCCGGTTCGGCCCAAACCCAAGCCGAAGATCCCGGCCCCCGAAAAGCCGGCGCAGTAGAGACCATGCCGCCCATCGCGTTATGCCGCCTCGCCGGAGTGTCCGCGCATGTCTGAACTCGCGCGCGAAATCGACCGTTACCTAGCAGAGTTGGTGCGCGCGCAATCTTCGCCGCATACGCTGGAGTCCTATGGCGTCGACTTGCGCCAGTTCCTGGAATACTTCACGCCGCCTGACAGCGACCCGCCGCCGCTGGCCCAAATCGGCGTGCTCGAAATCCGCGAATGGCTGGCGGACCTGTACAGCCGGCGGCTTAGCGCCATATCCATCCGGCGCAAGTTGGCGGCGGTGCGCTCGCTGTTCCGTTTTCTTTCGCGCGAGGGGCTGATCCCCATGAATCCCGCGCGGCTGGTGCGCACGCCCAAAGCCCCCAAAACCTTGCCGGATGTGATGACCGCGGAGCAGGCGAACGGACTCATCGACGCCGTGGCCGCGGACAAATTCGAGCGCCCGCATCCGGCGCGCGACCGCGCCATTTTCGAGTTTCTGTACGGCTGCGGCGTGCGCGTGAGCGAGCTGGTGGGGCTGAATTTGGAAGATGTCGACCGCGCCGAGCGCTGGATCCGCGTGCGCGGCAAGGGGAAGAAAGAGCGCCAGGTGCCGTTCACCTCCCAGGCAGCCGTGGCGCTCGATCGCTACTTGCCGGAGCGCGCCGGGGCGCCCACCGAGCGCGCCATTTTCCTGAACCATCGGGGCGGGCGTCTCACCGCGCGCGGCGCCGGCGGCATCGTCAAGCTCTACGGCATACTGGTGAATGGTGACTCTTCCATTCATCCGCACAGTTTCCGCCACGCCTACGCGACGCATCTGCTGGCCGACGGCGCGGACCTGCGCGCCATTCAGGAATTGCTGGGGCACGCGCGCCTGTCCACCACGCAGAAGTATACTCAGGTTTCGCTCACCGATCTGATGGACGTTTATGACCGCGCCCACCCCAAAGCCTGATGAACCCGCCGAGAAGGCCGCGCCGCGCCGGTTTCGCATCCCGCGGCCCGTGGCGCTGGCCATCAGCGCCTGCATCGCTTTCACCGTCTTCGCCGTGGCGTTGATCCGCGTGCTGCCGGCGCCACACGGGAAGGCCGACTACCTGATCGTCGGCACATTGGCCACGCTCGCGGCGCTGATCGCGATTTTCGCGGGGCTGGTGATGGGCCGGCGCGGGCGGTAGGGCGGCGCCATGCGCCGCCGCGCGGAGCATCGGCCCTCCGGGGGCAGCGCATGGCGCCGCCCTACCATAATCCACGAAACTTTCATCGCATCGTAACACGGTCGAAGCAATTGTGGTCTATGAATATACTATGGGCCCCAAAACAAGATTATTGCCGTTTGTTCTGGCGCTGGGCTGCGGTCCAATCCTCCGCGCCGAACCCGCCGGCTCCTGGCACGGCCCGCGCGTCGTCATCGTCGGCGTGGACGGCTTGAGCGTCGACGGCGTCTCCACCGCGCGCGTGCCCCGCCTGCGCGAGTTGATGGCCCGCTCGGCCTGGACTTTGGAAGCCCGCGGCGTCCTGCCCACGCTCAGCAGCCCCAACTGGGCCTCCGCTATCAACGGCGCTTCGCCCGCGCAGCACGGCATCACCTCCAATGGTTATTTGCGCCACATGGTCGAATTCCAGCCCGTCTGCCGCACCGAAGACGGCAAATTTCCCACTATCTTCGGACTCCTGCGGTCCACCTACCCGGCCAGCCGCATCGCCGTCTTTCACGATTGGGATGGCTTCGCGAATCTGCTCGAGAAGCGTGCGCCCGACGTGCTGCGGCATGTGGCGGGCGCGGCCAAGACCACCGCGGCAGCCATCGCCTACTGGACGGCCAATCGCCCGGCGCTTATGTTTCTCCACCTGGACAACGTGGATCACGCCGGACACGCGCACGGCTGGTTCAGCAAGGAATACTACCAAGCCGTCGAGGATGCCGACGGATACGTGGGCCAAGTGCTCGATATGGTCGATGCGCTTTCGGCGCGCGAGTCCACCTACGTCCTCATCACTTCCGATCACGGCGGGACCAAGCATGGCCATGGCAAGAATTCGCTGGGCGAAATTCAAATTCCTTGGATTCTCGCCGGTCCGGGCGTCACCCACGCCCGGATCGCCGTCCCGGTGAACATATTCGACACGGCGCTGACGGTGGCTTGGATCTTTCATCTGGAACCCTCCCAATGCTGGATCGGCCGCCCCGTTCTCAACGCCTTCCAACCCTCGCTGGTCGCGGCGCGCGCCAACATGCCATTTTCGGATTGCGCGCCGGTCGCGCAGTTGGCTGGCGCGGCCGATCGCCCCGCCGATCGCCAGAAGGTCCAACTTGCCACGGCCAAGGATTGACCTAATCTACATCGACGCGGGCGGCGGCCATCGCGCCGCGGTCACCGCTCTCGATGCGGTCATGCGCGAACAGCAGCGCCCCTGGGAAACGCGGCTGCGCAATATTCAGGATCTCCTGCACTCGATCGACGTCGTCCGCAAGCTGACCGGGATTCCGTTCCAGGAAGTCTACAACATCATGCTGCGGCGGGGCTGGACGCTGGGCACCGCCCAACTGATCCCGCCCATGCACCTGGCCATCCGCATCTTTCATGACGCCGAGGTGCGCGCGCTCGCCGCGCACTGGAGCCAGGACCCGCCGCAAATGGTGGTTTCCCTGATCCCGCATTACAATCGCGCCATCAAACAGGCTCTGGCGCAAGCGGCCCCCGCCGCGGCGCTGGTCACCATCCTCACCGACATCGCCGACTATCCGCCGCATTTCTGGATCGAGCGCCAGGACCAATTTGTGATCTGCGGTTCCAGCCGCGCGGTGGCCCAGGCGCGTACCATCGGTTATCCGGAAAGCCGCATCTTGCGCACTTCCGGAATGATTCTAAATCCGAAGTTCTACGCGCCACTGGCCGTCGATCGCGCGACCGAGCGCACCCGGCTCGGACTCCGCCCGGACTTGCCTACCGCGCTGGTGTCGTTCGGAGGGCAGGGCTCGATGGATGCGGTGAAAGTGGCACGCGCCATCGATCGTGGCAGCGCCGAAGTCCAGATCGTCGTGCTCTGTGGACGCCATGAAGAAGCCGCCCGCAGACTGCGCGCGATGCGCCATCGCGTGCCGGTGTACGTCCAGGGCTTCACCACCGACGTTCCTTTTTATATGCGGCTGGCCGACTTCTTCATCGGCAAGCCCGGCCCCGGCAGCATCAGCGAAGCGCTGGCCATGCGGCTGCCCGTAATCGTCGAGCGCAATCCGTGGACGCTGGCCCACGAGCGCTACAACGCCGACTGGATCGTCGAACAGCAGGTCGGCATGGTGGTGAACAGTTTCGCCCGCCTCGACGAAGCCGTCGCGGAATTGCTGTCGCCCGCCCGCTACGAGCGCTACCGGACCAACGCTGCCGCGCTCCGGAATTCCGCCGTGTATGAAATCCCCGAACTGCTCGCCGCGGTTCTTCGTGGGGCAGGCTGCGAGCCTGCCCCACTACGGCGGGACAGAATGTAGAAACTCCAGACACAGGCTGAAGCCTGTGCTACCAGCGGGGCTGAAGCCCCGCGCCGGCTAAAGCCCGCCCTCCAACTCTAACTCCTGCAAATGTAGAAGCTTCAGAACGGCGCATAGCGCCTGCGCGAAATCAAGCCATGTGCGCGTTGACGACCGCTTCGCGGCGCGCCCGGATGTCAAGAGGGCAGGTTGGGGGACCTGCCCTACATCAATCCGGCATGATGCGATAGCCTTGAATTACCCCTGAGTAGCTGCCCACCGGGTTGCCCGACGTGTCGAACAGATCGATGGTGTACGGGCCGGCATATTCATTGCCCCCCGGACCCACGGTAATCGTCTCCAGGATATACGCTGTGCCGGTCAACGTGCCGGTAGCATCGAAGGTCCAGGACGGGTGCTTCAGCTTGAAGGTCCGCGGGCCGGTTTGCACCCACACGCCCAGGCAAACGTTGTCTTCGATCGGGTCGGTGAAATCGTTCAGAACCTCTGTGCCGCCGCTGTTCCATGCGTCAAAGGCCTGGTCCACGATCACTCCGCCGGAATAGAACGTGACGGTCCAAAGGCCCACAATGGGAGCGCCTCCTTGCCCTGGCGTGGCCGCCGGCAGAGACTCGGGCGGCGCGAATAAGCCGGGTGGCAGGATCGCCGGCGCCCTCATCGGGGAAAGGCCGGGCAGGCTGCACGCGGCTGCGTTGGGCGCGACGCTGGCCGCCAGAGCCAGAAACGCGCCGGTCATAATGATAGTCTTCATTTGTCTTTGCATGGTGGTAAGTCCTTTTTCGTTTCGGATTTGGAAACCGGGCCTTCCTGGAGCGCCGCGGCGCATGGCATAAAGGTCGAGGTATTCCCGCCGCTCGACCGCCGCGTCCGCACCACCAACTTCTCATCGATATGCAAGGCGATGCTGGTCTTTCGTTTGATCTTCAAGATCCCTCTTATCCGCCGGTTCGCCGATGTGGTAGACTGTTTTCCACTCGGCGCTCAGGAGGCCGGCTTTCACTTTCGCATTGTGCCTGCCGGCCCGCTCAGAAGTCTTTAGGGCGCTTTGAAACTTTATAAAATCTTCTAAAAGCCCTCGGGTGAGTGGGCTATGCGTTTGGAAGCAAATCAGTTGTATGAATTCGGGCCATTCCGGGCGGACGGCCTGCGGCGCCTGCTGTTCCGCGACGGTCAACCCGTGCCGCTCACTTCCAAGGCCTTCGATACGCTGCTGGTGCTGATCCGCAATCGCGATCGGGTGCTCGAAAAGGATGAGTTGCTGAAGACCATCTGGCCCAACAGCTTTGTGGAGGAAGCTAATCTGGCCCAGAATGTTTCCTCGCTGCGGAAAGCTCTGGGCGAAGTCCCGGGTGAACATCGTTACATCGCGACAATTCCGGGAAGGGGCTATCGTTTCGTTGCAGACGTCACGCAGTTTGGCGCGGTGGAAACCGAGGTGACCCTGGAAAGACACACCACCGCCGAGATGGTCGTCGAAGAAGAGATCCAAGGGGAAGACGACCGCGTCCCCGCTCGCCGGAGTCTGCCGCGGCCGAAAGCGTTTGCGGCTGTCGTTTTGTTGACGGCCGCGGTTGTGGGCGCGGCCGGCTGGCGCATCTGGAATTCGAACGCCGGGCGCGCGCCGGATGTCGCCGCTACCCGTTCCATCGCGGTACTGCCGTTCCACCCGCTCGACCCGCAAGGGGAACAGGCTCTGGGCCTGGGGCTGGCCGACGCGGTCATCACCAAGCTCAGCAACATCCGGCAATTGGTGGTGCGGCCCACCAGTTCGATTCAGCAATACGCCGGACCCGCGGCCGATCCGTGGGCCGCCGGACGCGAGCTGGACGTGGAGGCGCTGCTGGAAGGCAAGGTGCAGCAGGCGGGCGACCGCATCCGCGTCACGGTGCAACTGCTGCGCGTGCGCGACCGCAGGCCGTTGTGGGCGGAAACCTTCGACGAGAGCTTCACCAACATTTTCGCGATCGAAGATGCCATTTCGGAAAGGGTGGCCCAGGCGCTGGCCCTTAAATTAGCGCAGGGCGAGAAGCAGAGGCTCGACCGCCGCTATACCGCGAATCTGGAAGCTTACCGGAATTACCTGGATGGCCGCTATGCCGAGTTCCAGTTCACTCCCGACGGATTGAACCGCGCGATCGCCTATTTCGACCGGGCCATCGGGATCGATCCGAGCTATGCCTTGGCTTACGCCGGATTGGCGGATGCTTATACTACGGCTTCGGACTGGGTGCTTTCCCCGCGCGAGGCGCTACCCAAGGCCGAGGCGGCGGCGCGCCGGGCGCTGGAGTTCGACGATGGCCTGGCCGAAGCGCATGGCGCGCTAGCGCATGCCCAGTTGCATGCGTGGAAGCTGGCGGACGCCGGGAAAGAGTTCGCCCGCGCCCTGGCCTTGAATCCGAACATTACCTCGATTTACTTTGCGTATGCGGAATATCTGTCGGCGTTGGGCCGGCACGATGCGGCCACGGCGGAGATCCGGAAGGCCCTCAAAATCGACCCGCCGTCCCCGGAGCTCTTATTCCTGTTGGAATTCCCCGCTTATCTGAAGCACGATTATGAGGGCGCCCTGGCGGGCGACCGCGCGGCCATAAAAGCCCATCCGGCATTCTGGCCGCCGTATATGGCCTTGGGATACGGCTATCTGGCCGAGCGGCGATTTCCCGAGTCGATCGCGGCGTTCGAAAAAGCCCGCGCATTGAATCCGGATGCCACCCTCACTCTGTCGGGCCTGGCCGCCGCCCAAGCGCGCGCGGGGAATCGCGCCGAAGCCATGAAGATCTTGGCGCAATTGAAAAAGACGAAGCCCGAGCGCTACGTGGCCCCGTTCGACATTGCCGTGGTTTACGTCGCTTTGGGCCAGCGGGACCAGGCGCTCGATTGGTTGGCGAAAGCTTACCAGGACCAATCGGAGATGATGCTGTTTCTGGAAATTTACGATCCGGTCGCAGACCTGCGCGGCGAGCCGCGATTTCAGGAGCTCGTGCGCCGCGTGGGTGTCTCACGAAATTAGAAGCTCAAGAATGTGTGGCGAGCGGGTCCCCCGGCGGATCCCCCGGACCCGTCATCGGCGTTAAGATAAGGCCGTTCTCACCCCGCAGAGTGCATCGGGGGCCGCACGCATGCATCCCAGAACGCCGTTCTGAGGCGTTTGCCGCGGGCCGACACTTCGGACGCGCGCAAGAAGATCATCGTCAGGGATGGCCGCCACGGCTTGGGACACGGTAATCCAAAGTGGAGCCGTATCGACTACTGTGATAAAAGACAAGACACTCGGATTTCGTGACCGTTTCGATCTAGAGAAACACATTGCCGAGCTCCTCGCAAATCAAGAAGGTCTTTGCGCTTTGACCCGTTTGACTATGCTGTTCGATGGGGATGAGAGGGATCCAGAACTCCGTTGTTCGTTGGATCGAATCGATTCGAACGGGCACTACGAAAAGGGCAATCTTCAGATCGTTTGCAAATTTGCAAACCGTTGGAAAGGCGCATCTGACAATAGTGCGTTCCTCGGCCTGATCGAAAAAATCCGTTCGACCGCGAATTTTTGACTTAGTCAGCCGGCGAAAACGACGGCCTTATGCGGCGATATCGATAGGTATTGCGGTCCTGTTGTACGACGCCCCGCCGCACGCTCAGGAAATCTCGCAGCGGGGACGGTTGGTGGCGAAGCAGTGTGGAATTGGACGTCCGGCCGCCGATATGCAGTTGGACTGCGTAGACGATGCCGGCACCACTCAATCTCGGCCTATGCCTTTCTAGTTTTGGAGAACCGTGAAAGGCAACGTAAACAGCAAACTGCCGTTCCGGAATGTCTCCACCTGCCAATCGCCGGGTGTTCCCGCATGCCACCCGAATGAGGCACATCCGAGCCCATTGAAATCAACCGCAAGCGGCAGGCTATCCGCCGTCTCCCCGGACGGACTAACCCATTTGCCCGATAAAGTGTCACCGCTCTGGATGTTATAGACATAGAACCAAACGTAGACGTACGGATCAGTCGTGAGAAAGGCCTGCTCGGCAAGCGGGGCCTGACAGCTCCCGTTGCTCACGCTGTTCGAACCGCCCAGAGTAGTCTCCTGTCCTTGAAAGCCGAACGGCGGCTGCTGGATGGTGAATGGCAGCACGAATACAGATATACCATTGTGAAACACTTGAACTTGCCACTTGCCGAATTCCGTGGCTGCCTCGGCGCCATTGATCGCGAGATCCGCGGCCGCGCAACCTGCGCCGCTGAAGTCGAGAGTCGTGCTCTCGCCAACATCCACCTTGCCCGACGGATGAATCCAGTCGAAGGTGAATGTGTCCCAAAGGGTCGCGCCATTGAACTTGAACCAGACCCACACGAACGGGTCGGTCGTCAAGAAGCTAGTTTTGGCGGGAGGCATCGCGCAATACAGGGGGTTGCCGTTGCTATCGCTAATTAGCGCACCAGCGGTTTCCTTCGCTACCACAGCGAAAGTTGGCGCAGCCGATACGATGCTGAACGTGAGCGTGAATTGCGGAACGTTGTTGCGAGACACGCGGACCTGCCAGTTGCCGAGTTCGGTAGCGGCCTCCGCGCCATCGATGGCGAGTGGCTCGGCGGCGCAACCCGGCCCACTGGAACTCAATGTGATGACTGGCTGGGACGGATCCACTGTGCCTGAAGGGTGCACCCAGGTGAACTGCAGCACATCGCCCTGCTGCGCGTTCTGATACGTGAAATACACCCAGGCGCCCGGAATGGTGGACAGAAAACTCGTTTGTGGAGTGGGCGCGACGCAGTTCAGGGTACCGTCGCCGCCGGTGTAGACCGAGGCCGCCGTCTCCGTCGTAATGACGGTAAAGGCCGGTTGAACCGGGTTCGGGGCCACCTCTATAGTGGCACCAGTCTGACTCCTGGCGTTGCCAACCTGTACAACAATAGGCACAGAACTGCCGAAGACACCCGCCGGAATCGATGCGTTGATCTGCAACACGCCGGCCACTTCACCGGGCGCGCCTTCGGCGTATCTCACGGTAGCGGGCAACTCACCGATGGTGACCGTCACGTTCTGAAGTGGCTGAGGCAGAGGAGCCGCGGCGAGTTTGCCATCCACTCCGGCGGGAGACGTCTGGCCCTCTCCAGTGGCGAATAGCACGATAGTGCTTTCCTGAGCGGCTGGCTGAGCGACGGAGTTCAACGTGTTGTCCTGATTCAGTGCCGCAACCTGCCCGGAGCCACTGGAATTGGCCGTGAACAATCCGGGCACCGCGGAAGCTACCGTTACTGGAAACGCCGCCGATGCCTGGCCTTGGTAGCTGACCGTGACCTGAGCAGTGGCGCCAGCAAGTTCGTAAGGGACGATGGCCGACACCTGGCTGGCGAAGCTGTAGATCATCGGCGCCGCAATGCCGTTGAACTGAACCGTAGTACCACCAGCCGAAGTACTGACCAGCCCGGCATTGTTGAGGGTTAAGCCGACCAGTTGCTCGGGTCCCATTCCCCAGCCGAATATCACCACGATCTCGCCCGCCGAGACCGTACCCGAAGCATAACTGGCGGCGTTTTTTACGGCGGTAATGACGGGCCCAACCGACGCGGCCGCACTAACGTTGAACGGGATGGATGTCAGCAGTTTTCCGTTATCGTAGATGCGTACCTGCCAAGAGCCGAGCTTCGACCAGTCAGACCGCCAATCTCCAGGCTGGCGCCCGTAAAGCAGACGTCCCCGGTCCGTGGACTCCAACTCGCGCCGGGCACGGTCGTGCCGTCGGGAGCGAGCCAGTCGTTGCTCAATACATCCTGGTCCGTGACGATGGCGGTAAAGTACAAATATACGGAATTGCCGCTCGTCGGGAATGTGGTCTGCGAGGGCGGCAGAACACATCCGCCAGCCGAGGGCGACACCAGCGTCAACCGTGGATCGATGAGGTCTAAGACCAACGGAACCGGGGTGGCGTTGAAGTAGACGGTATTGGATAGATTACCGCCGCTCGACACGGAAACGGCTGCGGTCCCCTCCTGCGCGATCAGAGTCGCGCTCACGGAAGCTTGTAACTTAGTGGAGCTGACGAGGGTGGTCGAAAGGGTTGTGCCGGACCAGGTCACTGCGGCGCCGGTGGCAAAATTCAAACCGTTAACGGTGAGGGTGAACCCCGGCCCTCCAGCGGTAGCTGAAGCGGGCAACAGACTGACGAGGGTCACTTGTCCGACGGGCCCGGCTGGCCAATTGATCGCCAGGTTGTAGGCATCGACCGTTCCCAAACCGGTCACCAAATCATATCCGGGACCCGCGCTATAGCCGAGTTCGCCGGTATTGCAGTTGGGCGTGCCGATAGCGCAGGGCACGATGTTGTTGCCCACCACGATGTCGTGAAAGGCACTCGGGCTGTTCTGCGCCATCTTATACAACGCTGCATTCATGTTTCCGACGCCTGGTTCGCCGTTGGCGCTCAGGCGCTGGTTTAGTAACGCTACAATACCCGCCAAAACCGGCGCGGCGGCCGAGGTGCCCCCGACCAACTGCCACTGTCCGCCCGTGTAGACAAGGTAGGGATCATGCTCGTTGGAGCCGTCCATGGCGACGTCGGGAACATCGCGCGCATTATCGTTTGCGACACCAGGGCCAGTCTGCCACGATGGCTTCGAATAAAGAACGCTCGCCCCGCCGCCGCTTGCAGCGAGACCGTCTCCGTAAGCCGTGTCGTTCCAGGCTATCTCGGGGATGTAGGATAGCGCCGACCCGCCAAAAGCGAGGTTGGTCACGCTCCAGTAGTTGCCCTCGTCGTCGAATTCGGTACCGCCCACCGCGGTCACTTCCGGAATGCTGGCGGGAAAATTGACGGCCAGTCCGAGATAAGCCACCGTGGCTCCGTTGTCGCAACCAGCGGCGCCTTGGTCGCCGGACGAAGCCAGCCACGTGATGCCCAGGGAGTTGGCTTTTTGGGCCTCTGTCTCGTATGCCGAAGCGAGCGACGACGGAACGTTGGCCTCGCAGGTCCCAAAACTCTCGCTAATCACGGGAGCCAGATTCTGATCGATGGCGTAAACCGCAGCGCCGGTCGCGTCCGTACTATACACGTACACGATCGACGCGTTGCGCGCAATGGAGCCGGCTAACTCCAGGTCCAGGTCGGCTTCACCAATAGCGTCCGAGTCCGTGCCTGGGTCCGGTCCGGTTTCTATCATTTGGATTTTCTGATTGCCGAGGCCGAAATTGCTTCGAAAGATCGGGATATCGTTGAGCACCATTCGCGTCTGGCCGACAATGACGATCATTTGACCGGTGCCATCGAAGCCTTGTCCGTAGAGTTGGTCAACGTCATAGATAGTAGCCAGGTCTCCGGGGGCGAGCGCGTGGGTTCCGTCGCCGGCAGTGTTTGCCGGCCTTAATCGTGTAGGGGGCTTGGGGTTGAAGTCGTCCAAACCCGTCAATGCCGCGACGAGCGGCCCGAGAGCGGCTGGAATGGAGGCATCCACCGAGATCGCGAAGTGTGCTTCGCCGTTCACCACATAACGATGGACGTCCGTACGCAGCACGGATCGCACCTGCGCGGCCGTGCCACTGAACGCAATCCAGTCCCTCCCGCGGGCTGTGTATTCGATTTTGAAACCGGCGGACTCCAGCCATGCGCGCATCTTGCCGATATCGTTGCGGCTAGCCCCGAACCGGCCGGCATACTCTTCCGGGTTGAGCCAATGCCGATATTCCGAAGACGCTGGATCGTGCTGGGCGGCTAGCAGTTGCAGAAGTGCGGCATGTTGCGCCGCGCTGGGCTTCAGCATCATGGTGATGTAGGGAAGTTGAAATGATGACGCGACAGGACCCTGGTCATACTCCGGACGTGCCTGCGGATGGACCGATCCCTTGAGAACAACGACTTGGTCCGGGTCGATTGAGGTGGCGATCCGATCCTGCTGGGACCACCCAGACGAAGCAGCCACAAACGCCAACGTCAGTGCCTGGAGCAGTCCCCCTGCGGCATAAATACCCTTATGAGCAGTCGTACCAAACATGCAACTCTCCCATTTCTTCGAACCCGGGGGCTCTGCGCCTCCCATCGAGGCAGTCGGTAACCCTTTCCTGGCCGGGAGAACTGGCTCACCGTGACGAGGTGACCTGGTTTTGCGGTAAGGCGCCGCAAAACAAGAAAATCGTCGAAGGCCGAGAATACAGCGGCGCCGAAAGGCGGCTGCCTCGCCAACTCAAGACATAGGATAACAGGATTTCTTTATCCTTAATACTGGTATATCCAGCATAGGCAGCACTGCCATCGCCTTGATATCGCCTCATAGGTAGTAACGCAACTGGCGGATCAAGGGGCGCTTGCCGTGGGGGCGGGCTAGCGTGAATGACTCGTCTGAGAAGCCGCCAGGGTGTACGTCAGGGTGCGTTCCGCCGAATTGTCGCCCTGGGAGACCGTCGCTTGTGCCTCATAACTGCCGGGCTTGGAGGTCACCTCCAGGATCATCGGGATGCCGCCGGAGACATCCTGCGCAGGGAGGTTAGGCTTCAAGTTGGCCACCGGCCGGCCATTTCTGAGCAAGCGCACACGCAGGACCGGCTGCGCCGGGTTTCCAGGCTCCGGGTAAATCATGAAGTAAATGAATGGCCGGGCACCTGGGAAAAGATCGGTCGTAACAAACGGCAGGACGCGTTTGCCGGCGTATTCGAACGGGTCGCCGGGATCGCGCGGTGCGCTTAAATTCTCCAGACGCCGTATCAGCGCCAGGTCGCTGAGACCGACGCCCCGCTCCGGATGGTTCTCGATCCGCAGCGTGCCTGTGCTGGCCCGATTGCCTTCGTGATCCACCACCGCCGTCTCCACGGTGTAGCGTCCCGGCGGCAGATTCACGGCGCGCTGGTAGGTCATCAATTCCACCCGCACGCCCGCTAGACGATCGTCCGCCACCTCGGAGGGGACATCTTTGCCGATGCGGTCCACGATTTCACCGTCCGCGTTCTTCACCAGGGCCAGCAGCGACGCATGCAGCCGGTGCTGGTGGGTGGCCTCCTCGGGCGTCGCGGTGAGGTTGGCAATCGGCATCTCGAACGCGATGGCGTATTGCGCGGCGCCGCCCGCATCGCGGAAACGATAGGCGCGCGACAGGAACTCGAAGGCATGCGGACGCGGTTGGGTATCGAGCGCCCGTAGGCCGGCAACCTCCGCCGGGGTCGGAGGATGGGTGCCGGTATCGGGCACCGCGAAGTAACCGCCGCGGGTCTCCACGCGCAACCCGGTGCGCGCCAGTTTCACCTCGATTTTCCGGAAGTGCCCGTCTTCGCGCTCCGATTTCGGCGGATAGGCGATCTCGTAGTGGGTATCCACCTCCTCCATCACGTGCGCCAGAAGGGAACCAACGTTGTTGGTGTTGGCAATCAGGAACCCGCCCGTGCGTTCGGCCAGGTCGCGCAGGGCTTCCTGGGCGTTGGCGCTCGATACTCCGAACCGCACGTAGTCATCCTGGTGCGCCAGTTCCATGGTTCGGGCGGTGAGTGTCGGGGGGCCCAGATTTCCGATCGTACCGGGCTTCGGCTGAAGGCCCTCCAGGCTGGCCGAGCCCTGCTGGGCGCTCAAGGAAGCGGCGTAACTCAGCGTGGCGGAGGAGGTCGCCGTCGGGTCGTAATACATATCCATCCCGTGGACGTCCACCGCGTAAAAGGTGACGCCACCGTCGATGGCGGCACGGACCATGGAGTCCCAGTATTCCAACTGATCGGGCGGCCGCGTGAGTCCATTGCTGAGAAGGAGCACAATTTTATGAAAAGGCATTGGGACGAGCTGCTGCACCAGGCCTTTCAGCGCATTTAGCTCACGAAGGCCCGCTACCGCGGCTACCCTCATGTCGGCACGCGACCCTAGAACATCGCCCCCGCTGCGCGCATCCGCGGCGCTTCCCGTACTGCCTATACTGATGCCGTTGGCGCCCACCGACTGGCTCAAGCCGCTCAGCACAGCCGCCGTTCCTACGGTGATCGGCGGAAGCTGATTCGCGGAGGCCAACCCCGCGGCCTTCAGCAGACGCTCCCGGTCATTCGAGAATGGATAAACGGGCCTCAGCCCACTCCCGTCCAGGGTGAAAATCCCGATGAACGTGTTCGGGCGGAGTTCGTTATTGATGAATTTGCGGGCCGTATCGAACGCGAAGGGGCGCGTCGGATTGATGAGACTATCCCCCGGCGACGCCGAGGTGATATCGTTCAACACCATGCATACGATATTCACGGTACGCAGCGGATTCAGCGCTGGACGGGCCGCCGGCGCGGTTGGCGATGCCGCAGCGGACTGCGTTCCCGCAGCCTTGGCCTCCGCCGCCTGCCGCTCGTCTTCGATTCGCACCTCGCTGCCCGCTACCAGGCGGAACGAACGGACATCCTGGCGGACGCCATCCTCGTAAACGGCTACCTCTTCGGGTTTGAGATTGTTGACGAGGCGGCCATGCGCGTCGCGCACCACCACATCCAGCAGGACTTCGCGGGCCGAACTCCGGATGACGACCTCCGGCGCCTGGGCCAGGCAATTGGCGATGAGCATCGCGAATGGCAGAAAGGTACGGCCAATCACAAGTGTCGAGACGTACCGTTCCGGTTTTGCGGTACATCCGACTCAGCATCGATCTATAAAGAACTAACTGGACGATGTACTACCATGAACGCCTATCCTCCCGACCCGCGCCCAGCCCCTGGCTCGGCTAACGCACCAGCGCATCCACCCGCCGCAACGCCGGAAACCGCCACGCCCACAGCGCCACGATCGCAATAGTCCCCAACCCGCCCAACACCACCGCCGGCACCGTCCCGAACCATTGCGCGGTGATGCCCGACTCAAACTGCCCCACCTCGTTCGACGCGCCGATGAACACCACGTTCACCGCGCTCACCCGCCCGCGCATTTCGTCGGGCGTGGAAAGCTGCACCAGGGTGTGCCGCACGATCACGCTCACCATGTCGCACGCGCCGATCAGCGCCAATGCCGCCAGCGTCAGCCCCAGCCTGCGCGAGAAACCAAAAACCACGGTGAAGACGCCGAAGCCGCACACGCACCACAGCATGATGGCGCCCGCATGCCGCCGCAGCGGCCAGCGCGACACGGCCACGGCCATGATCAAAGCGCCCACCCCGGGCGCGCTGCGCAGAATACCCAAACCGGATGCGCCGATCTTCAGGATCTCGCGCGCGTACACCGGCAACAGCGCCACGGCTCCGCCCAAAAGCACCGCGAACAGGTCCAGCGAAATGGCGCCCAGGATCAGCTTGTAGCGCCGGATGTATCGCAAGCCTTCCAAAGCCATCGCATAAGACGCCGCCGGACGCTGCCCTGGCGCGGAGCGAATCCGGATACCCGCCAACACCAGCAGCGCCGCCAGATATTCGATCGCCGCGAAGCAGTAGACCGGCGTGGGGCTTCCCGTCCAGCCATAGAGCAAGCCGCCCACCACCGGTCCGGCGATGGTGGCGGCCTGGAAGATCGAGGAGTTCCAGGCCACGGCCTTGGGGAAATCTTCAACAGGCACCAGCAGCGGCAGGAACGCCTGGCCGGCGGGTCCGTTGAAGGCGCGCACGGTTCCGTTCCACAACAGCACGCAGTAGATCGGCACGATGGAGGACAAGCCGTGCAACGTCAGCGCGCACAGCAGCAGGGAGCACAGCGCGAAGCCGGCGCAGCAGGCTTGCAGAATACGTTGCCGCGGAAAACGGTCCGCCGTCTGGCCGGTGACGAGAAAGAGAAGGATGCCGGGAAGAAACTGCGCCAGTCCCACCAGTCCGAGGTCCAGCGGGCGATGCGTCAGCGCATAGACCTGCCAGGCGACGGCCACAGCCTGCATCTCCGACGCAGTGGTGGTCAGCACGCGGACGGTCAGGTAATAGCGGAAGGAACGCTGGGACACGCGCAGATCTCAGTGTCCCACGTGGCGGTCGACTGGGTGGGGCGGGCTCGCAGCCTGCGCGGGCCTCGCAGGCCCGCTCTTGGTGGGACAGGCTTTAGCCTGTCGGCGGCGGGCAAAGCTCGCCTAAGCGGGGCTAAAGCCCCGCGCGGGCTCAAGCCCACCCCCCAGGGTTTCGGCCGCCGCAAATGTAGAAACTTGAGCGGCGAGCAAAGCTCGCCGGCGACCGCAGGAGTGCGGGTCGCGGCAGCATCGAAAGCCTCCGGTAGGCGACTGAGAATACGGCTGGGCGGCCTGCGAGGCCGCCGCAGGCTGCGAGCCAGGCTGCGAGCCTGCCCCACAACTCGGCTTTCATGCGCATTTGGTGGGCCGCCGCGGCCCATGGAGACAGGCACGGGTGCCTGCGCCACGAAGCGGTGCGCCACATGCGCTACTCGTGGCGC
>Ga0187871_10000299_pt1 | contig 48030 bp, 41 predicted proteins | sample June2016WEW_16_1_FD_132988 | JGI IMG/M metagenome (GOLD analysis project Ga0187871, IMG submission 132988) | Peatland microbial communities from SPRUCE experiment site at the Marcell Experimental Forest, Minnesota, USA - June2016WEW_16_10 | ecosystem: Environmental > Terrestrial > Soil >...
CATCGTTCTGGATTGTCGCACGACGGGGGGCTGCTGCGCTGAATAGGGCAGAGGTCAGTTTATTGAGCAGCCTCCGGGGGCTGAAGCCCAAGCTCATTTTTCGCCCATTTTTGGCGCGACTGAACAGCTTGCGGAAAAAAGGCAGATCTCGACCGGGATGCCCGAAAAGCATACCTCAGGGGTTAAAGCCCCCGTCGATTTGATGGGCTTTATACCGGGGATGAATCCCCGGCCTACCGCCCGAACGAGTTTCTCCGCGAGCTGGGAAGCCGTGCCCTTATGCAAAACAGGCATCTCGCAAGCTCGATCGAAGCGACTCAACTTCGAACTGACCCACTACCAGTGCAAAACAGGTCTAGCCAACGGGCTTTGGTTGTGTTAATGTACTGGTTTGTTACGTCTCAAATTTGTGCTGTAAGGGTAACGCCATCAGATACTTGACAGAGACTTGAGACGGCGGAAGCAGGGAACGGAATGCCCGATTACATTTACCTTTTTGAAAACCGCCTGACGGCAGATCAACAATTCGCATTGCGCCAAATCCGCGAGGCAGCCCGGGACGCGGAGACGCTTCTGTTCTTAACCGGAGATGCGGTCCGCGATCTGACCAACGGCCAAGCGGTTCGCGATCTTGAAGTTTCAGTTCATGGGAATGCGCTTAAGCTGAAGAAAACAATACAGAAACTTGGCGGAGCTGTGTGGGGCGAAGACGACGAGACCCACAGCCTATATCTCTGTTTCCCGGGAACCGTGCGCGTGGACCTGATCAGCACGCATAGCTTCGAATATCCCAAGCCGGGCAAGAGAGTTTTTCACCCGGCGTCGATTCATGAAGATCTCCGGCGGAGGGATTTCACTGTCAATGCAATGGCGCTGTCGCTGAACGAGGGATCGTATGCGCTGTTGATGGATCCGATGAACGGGGCTGCGGATATTGAAGGGCGGACGCTGCGGCTGGTCTCAAATTATGGTTTTCTTGAGGAACCCGCCAATCTTATCCGCGCCGCGCGGTACATGGCGGGGCTGGGATGGGAAATGGATCCCAAAACCCTGACTCGTTATGAGAATGCCAAGGGCGAGGGAGTGATTGAATACCTTTCGCAGCAGGCGCGCAGGGAGGAACTGGAGCAGATTGGCCACGAGGAAGACGGGCTGAAGGTGCTGCGGGCGCTTGAGGCCGAGGGCTGGATGAAGGTGCTCTACCCGGCGTGGACTGAGGCCAAGGCGGATGAGGAGAAGCTTGCAGCCCTGCGCACACTGGCTGCCGAGTTGCTGGCGGAGGGAGTGCGCGCCGATATGTCCGCGGCACAGATGCAGTTGCTTACCGCCAAACTCACGGGTCGGGAAGTGGCGGTGCTCAAGAAATCGATGCTGCGCGAGGGCTTCGTTGATGAGTGGAGCAGTCTGGACCAGCTGGCATCAAAGTTTGCCAAGGTGCTGCTGTCGAAAGAAAATGCAATTCCCTCGGCGGGTTTCAAGCTGTTCAGGAGTTACGATCCGGAGGCGGTTCTGTGGCTTGGATTCACCACCAAGGATGCAGCTGTTCGAGAGCGTTATAACCTTTTCCTGAAGGTCTGGCCCGAGGCGCGGCAGCGCATTCCGCATGCGCTGATGCAGGAGATGCGTATTACGCCGGAACTACCGGGCTATGCCGAGCTGGTGCAAAAGGTTTTTTTGGAATTGATCGACGGCCGTTTGACCACACCGGAGGAAGCGCGCGCCTTCCTGGAGCCGCATTCGCCTCCGGCTCCGCCGCCGCAGGTGACGATCAAGAGGCCGCGCGTGAAGCGCGGCGCAGAGCCCAAGGTGAAGGAACGGTCCTACGAGGATGAGGACGAGGCAGAGGACGTTTCCGATGAGGATCTCGACGATATTGGCGGCGATGAAGAGGAGATCGACCTTGGGATCAGCATTCCTAAAGCGGATTTGGAGCCCGATATCGCTGAGGAAGGCGAATCCCCGGAGGATGAGCTGGAGGATGAGGAGCACGAGCCGGTCCGCACGCAGGCGAAGACCGCGAAGACAGCAGCCACTGAGAAGCCGTTAAAGAGCTCGAAGCCAGAGGCGGCTGTACCCGCCGCCAAGGCAGTTGCTCCCAAATCTGCCAAGGCAGAAGCTCCCAAACAGGCAAAGGCTGAGAAGCCCCAGCCGGCGCCCAAGGCAAAACCGGAAGCTAAGCCGGTCGCGAAGGCGGTGATTGCTTCAACGCATAAGGGCAAGCCGGTCGAAGCGCAGGCCAAAGCCAAGACTGCTCCCGCTGCGAAGAAGGTCGTGGCCAAAGCTCCAGTGAAGGCTCCGGTCAAGGCTGCGGTAAAGGCCAAGGCGAAAGCTCCGGCAAAGAAGCCGGTGGCCAAGCCTAAGCCAGCGAAGCCGGCTCCCGCTGTTCATTCAAAGGCTGGCAAGGCGGCACAGGCAGCAAAGGCGAAGAAGCCCGCGGCGAAAAAAGCAGATAAGAAGCACACAAAGAAGCGCTAGACGTTGCGTACCCCTCAATCCTGCGTGGTATCTTCAAAGGATTCTGGAGGATTTCATGATAGTGCGTCTGCTTTCCCGCGCTCTCACAATTTGCCTGCTCAGCCTTCCATGCATCTTCACGGTTTCCGCTGTTGGCGCTGCGGATTCGGCGATTACTTCAAGTTCACAAAGCATTCATAACAGCTACCGCTTTCAAAAAAACGGTTGGACCTATGTGCATCTTGAAGGGGCTCCTTCAGAGATCGGATTCGAGCACGGGCAGTTGCTTGCGGCCGAGATCGAAGACCTGGTGGGGGTGATCAAGCTCGAAACTGCGCACGATACCAAGCGCAGCTGGGAGTTCTATCGCACGGCCGGGCGCAAGATGCTGTGGCCGCACATCGACGCAGAGTACCAGCGGGAGCTGAAGGGCATCGCGAAAGGGGTTCAGTCGAAAGGCGTGAAGCTGGACGTGTGGGATGTTGTGGCGCTGAATGGGGGGATCGAGCTGCCGCAATATTATGTGCCCTGGCTCGACAAGAGAGAGCGCGCCGCCAACGCGCCGCACATTTCGCCCTCGGGCCGGTGTTCGGCGTTTATCGCTACTGGCAGCTATACGGCTGGTGGCAAGATCGTGATTGCGCATAACAACTGGACTACGTATGCCGAGGGATCGCGCTGGACGGTGATCTTCGATATTCAGCCGGAACACGGGCACCGGATGCTGATCGACGGCGCTCCGGGCGTGATTACCAGCCAGGACGATTTTGGCGTGAATGATGCGGGGTTGATGATCACCGAGACGACCATTTCGCTGTTTGATGGCTGGGACCCGAATGGCAAGCCGGAGTTTGTGCGTTCGCGCAAGTCGCTACAGTATGGGAGCTCGATCGACGAGTATGTGGCGCTGATCAAGGAAGGGAACAACGGGGGCTACGCAAACGACTGGATGATCGGCGACCGCAAGACGGGGGAGATTGCCTACCTGGAGCTGGGACTGAAGAATACGCCGCTTTGGAGATCGAAAGACGGATATTTTGTGAGCTCGAACTTTGCGCGCGACCCGGAGCTGATCAGAAACGAGACGGAGGGATTCAAGCTGAACGATCTCTCTTTCTCGCCCAACGCGCGACGCGTGACCTGGGAGAAGCGTATGGCGGAGAACAAGGGGCGCATCGATATCGAAATGGCAGAGAAGTTTCTCGCCGATCACGACGATAGCTATACAGGCAAGGTGGATGCGGATGATCGTTCGCTGTGCGGCCACATCGACCGGGCGAAGCTGGGCGTGCCGCAGTGGGAGTGGGGGCCGTATTTTCCGGGCGGGTCGGTTACGGGGAAGGTGGCTGACTCCGATATGGCGGGGAAGATGTCGCTGGTTGCGCACGCAGGGCATCCCTGTGGCGAGGATTTTCTTGCTGCGCCGTTTCTTGCCGCGCATCCGGAGTATGGATATTTGAAGCCGGTTTTGAAGGATATGATTTCCGGGCCGTGGACGACGTTTTCGACGGGGGAGAAGCAATAGGTCTGAGAGAGTGTTTCCGATTCCTCAGCCGGCGGCGGCGACGGGTTCGGCGATTGCCGCTGTTACCATTTCGCGGATGGAGTCGATGACCAGGTTGGGTTCGTCGAGGTGAATCCAGTGCGCGCTGGCTTGGGCGATGACCTGCTGCACGTTATCGCCGATGCAGTCTAGATGCTCAACGGAGAGCGGTGTGGATTTGCCTGGGGTGAGCACCAGCACGGGAATATCGTGGATGGGAGCGGCGGTTTGCATCTCTCTTACCGTATCCGGAACCGCCTCGACGTGGCTGCACATTCCGCGGTAATAGCTGGGGCTCGACCAATGAGCGGCTATGACGGGCCAAATTTCCCTGGGCATTTTGCCGACCTCTTCTGTTACCCGTCCCAGCACGTGGCGGCCGCCAGAGCCGGCTACGCCTGCAAGCTTGCCTGAGAGGCGTCCGGAACGGCAGAGCAGCGAGGTTACCGCAAGGCGGGCGAGGCCGAATCGAGCGATGGGGATGGCATAACGGGTGAGCTTGCTGCCGAGATCGACCTGGGATTGCTTGCTGGGGTCAAGCGGGGGCCACTCTTCGCAACGCATGGGATCAACCAGCAAAATGCTCTGCACATCATCAGGGTAGAGAAGCGCAAAGCGGCGCATGACCAAGCCGCCGAAGGAATGACCTACCAGAATGTAGGGTGATTTGACGCAGGCCGTCTCCAGCAGATCGTGCAGTTCTACCGCGATGTTTCCTGGGGTGCGGGCAGTGCGGCACGGGCTGCTCCAGCCGAGGCCGGCGCGATCGTAGGATGCGGTGCCGGTGAAACGGGAGACTGATTCCTGAACGTAAGACCAGTTGAGATTGGTAGCGGCGATGCCGGCTTCAAAGAGCACGGTGGGTCCGCCTGAGCCTTTCTCGAGCAGGTAGAGTCTGCATTTGTGCCCTATTGTGACCCAACGTCCGTGACCGGCAAAACGGATGCGATCGTAATGACCACCGATCATTTGATAAAGAAAACCCAGGACGATCAGAGCGGCTGCCGAACCAATAATCCACAGAAAGATATTCACAAATGATCCTAGAAACGGGTGAGACGGTCGGAGCTGAAGTCCGCAAGGGTGAGATTTGCCTTTGCACTGCCGCGATCGATGATAAGTAAAGTTGAGCCGGGGATGCCGCGCAATTTTGCTTCTACCTGGCTGGCCGACCAGACGCCGCCTTCATGGCGCAGGCCGTAATAAGTGAATTCCTTTAATACTCCGGTTGCTTTCACCGTTTTCTCCACGTAGACAGGAAAGCCAATGCTTTTGTCGAGCCAAGTTCGGACCTGTGCGTACTGCGTGCGATCCGAGGGGCCGGGGGTGCTCTTTAAGACGTCGCACTCGCGGGCGCCGTATTTTGTTTCTTCCACTACTTTCTGGGTGGGCCAAAAGAACGCGGATTCGAGAAAATCTTCGTAGCTGAATCCGGGTCCGAGTGGGCCATTGTTCCATTTACTTATGGGAAGGATAGCCGGAACCTCATCGCCGGGATGAGCAATTTTGATCATATTTTGGCCGTCGGGGCGCATTTCGAGAAGAATGTGGGCACGCGCGTCAGGTTTTGTCTCTTTGGGAGGGGTTACTTCGAGGAAGACGCACAGTATGCCGGGAAACCAGTGCGCCTTGATAGTGATGCCGTAGCTGGTGCGACTTCCGTTTGCCTCTACGCGGACAAGATGGCCGGTGGCGCGGAAATCTGCCGTCTGCACGCGCTGGCGCGGAGTTGCGAGGACCGATTGAGTATTATCTGCCGCGATTGCGGGGACGGACAAGAGGAAAGCGGCCAGTGTAATGAAGATGCATCTCATGATTCTGGTCTTCTTTCGTCGCTGTCGATTCTCAGCCCATCACGCATGCGAATGTGTCGGGGCGCGGAGTCGGCAATTTCATTTTCATGCGTGATTACGATGAGGGTCATGCCGTGCTTTTGCTGAATGCCGACGAGCATCTCCATGATGCGCGCGGAGTTCATGCTGTCGAGATTGCCGGTGGGCTCATCGGCAAGCAAGATGGAGGGTCCGTTGGCCAGAGCGCGGGCAATGGCTACTCGCTGGCGCTCTCCGGCGGAGAGTTCGTTGGGATATTGATGCAGACGGTTTTCAAGGCCCACCTCGCGCAATAGACACTCGGCGCGCTCGGCGCGGTTGCTGGCGTCGCGGCTTACGCCGAGCATGGGCACCTGCACGTTTTCGAGTGCGTCGAGCGTAGGCAGCAGATAAAAGGCCTGGAAGATGAAACCGACCTGGTGAGCACGGTAGTCGTCGAGATCGACGGCAGACCCCAGCGGCTGATTGAGGAAGAGGACCTGGCCGGAGGTTGGAGTATCGAGTCCTCCCAGCAGGTGTAGCAGGGTGGATTTGCCGCTGCCGCTGGGGCCGCTGATGGCCACATACTCACCGGCTCGAATCGACAGATCGACGCCGCGGAGAGCTTCAATGCGGCCCTCGTCGTAGCTCTTGCAAAGGTTGCGCACTTCGAGCAAAGGGCTAGTCATGGCGCAGCGCCTCCACGGGAGAGAGATGCGCACCGTGCCAGGCGGGAATGGCCCCGGCAGCCAACCCTGAGAGCACGGCGATGCCCAGCGCTTCGAGCAAATGCAGGGGAGAAACTGCGGCGGAGACGATGCTGGCGGTTTGCGGAAGCGTTGAGAGCATGCGAAGAAGGCCCCAACCCAAGCCAATGCCGAGAAGGCCTCCGGCGAAGCCGAGCACGGTGGCTTCCGTCTGGATGAGGAGCACGACACGCCAGCGCTTCCAGCCCAGGGCGCGCAGGATGCCAATCTCGCGGGTGCGTTCAAAGACCGACATGGCCATAGTGTTGGCGATGCCGAGAATGCCCATCAGCAAGGCAATTGAGGATGTGCCCCAGGCGACAGCATGCGCGAGTCCTACGAGCTGATTGTTGGCCGCACGTTCAGCCGCTGGAACGGCGTGCAGGCCGGGAAGCGCATCTTCAATTTCCGCCTGGGCGCGCTTCAGATAGTGCTGCGGCGATTCGCCGAGTGGCGCCGGGCGAAGCCGCACATGAAAGGCAGCAACTTTTCCTTGCAGGCTGGAGATCTGCTGCAGCTCGTCCAGTGGCATGATGACTGCGCCGGATTCCAGTGCCGTGCCGCCGTGAAAGACTCCGGCGACGGTGAACGGTGAGCCCTGAATCTCAATTGTGTCCCCGACCTTCTTGTTCAGGTTGCCGGCCAGAACGTCCCCGAGCAGAATTTCAGGCTTGCCATCATGAAAGCGCCGTCCGGAGGCGAGAGTGAGGGAGTTGAGCTCGTAGGAATCGGCTTGCCAGCCAAAGACGAGCGCATTGACCTCGGGGGTCAGGTCCATGAGATTGAAGATCATGGGCCGGGCCTGATCGACTACCGGAAGTGAGCGGAGCTTGTCGCCGAGCGACTCATCCAAAGAGGTATTGAGGAAGCTCTTTTGCACCACGGCAATGTCGGTGCCGGAGCTTTCGTACATGCGCAGCCATTCATGCTCAAACGCGCGGGAGAAGCCGACCAGCGCGACGAATGCGCCAATGGCCATACCAATGCCGCCTAGCGTGAGCAGCGTCCGGAGACGCCTGCGCCAGAGATTCTTCAACGCGAATCCGGTGAAGGACAGTTGGGAGGCCATGACGTCGGGGAGGGTCCTCAGGAGTTCGGGATTGTCGAACGCTGTATGAAGGGAAGTTTATCGGGCATGGGGGAACAATGTCCACCCAGTGCTCGAGGTTTACTGGAATTTCACGATGACCTAACGGTGGAAGAGGCGAGAGGCGAAGCGGCTTAGCCGATTCCAGCGGCGGTAAAACCATTGGTACAGGGAATATCCGTGTGACTCCCAGAAACCGACAGCATCGCTGGTATAGATATCATTGGGGCGGATGCATCTCCACAGCTTGTATCCTCTGTCGCGCATATAAGCTCTGTATTTTCTGCTGCGAAAGAGGTTTTCGATTACCATGACGCGGGGCTGGTACTCGAGAAAATCCAGGCCGTCGAGAACTTCCAGCTCCCACCCTTCCACATCCACTGAGAGCAAATCGATCTTTTTGACCTGGGGCGCATGCATTCGCAGAATCGTATCCAGACGCCGGAGATTCACCTTGATCTTGCGGATATCGAGGTTGGGTTCGAGACGCGCGTAAGATTCCTTCACGGCCAGCGAGGAATGCGATTCGTAGGATACCTCGCCGCCCTGGTACTCGACGCCGTGAGTCTTCACGACTGAGAAGTCGACCCCATCCTCGTCGTGATCACCGCAGGCATATTCCAGAACCTCAAAGCCGCGCTCCCGATGCAGGGCGCAAAATTCGGGGTTGGGCTCGATCGCGATTACGGTCCAGCCGAGCGAACGATAGAGAGCGCTGTTCGATAAATAATCCGGCCGGGCTGCGCCGACCTCGACAAAGGTTCCGGAGCTTTGCCCGGGGAAGAAGCGCTGCTGCACAATTTTGTCTACATCCGCTTCAGCGTGGCATGCGGCCTTTTCAACCTTCATCCGGCGTTTCCCTTAGCATTCCCGTGTGGTGGGGCAATGATCCCCTGAGATTTTCACAGTGCTTCCCAAGCTTACGAGGCACCAATGGAAATCCTACAGGATTTCCGTCGATTACCGATGGTAGCGAGGGGAAAAAGGGCAGGGAGTCAGCGGGCGAAAAACTCTTGAGACGGATTCAGACAATTCATCCGCCGCGGGATAGCTTTGTTTATGTTTACCTTTAGAACCACGGTCCGATGCACAAAGCGAGCACCGGACCGCAATTTGAAAGTATTAACGGTCGCGCCCGCGAGAACCGCCGCCGCCGCCGCTGCCTTTGCGCGCCTGGTAGCAATCACGGCAATAGACAGGGCGATCGCCACGCGGTTCAAAAGGCACTGTTGTAGGCTGGCCGCAACCCGAACAAATCACAGGTGTTCCCTGTGCCGGAGCCGAACGGTAGCCGGAACCCCCCTGATCGTTCTTCTTTGCCATACGGCAATTCTTGCAACGTTTTGGGGTCGAGTAACCACGTTCCTGAAAGAACGATTGATCCGCAGCGGTGAAGGCAAAGTCCTGCCCGCAGTCACTGCACGTAAGTTGAATATCTCCGGCCATAGGTCTCCTTGCGGAAATTGTACAGCCCCAATCGCATTTTGAGTGCAAGTAATTTATTTAAATTGAAAAACTTGTGTTCGATATACAACGCAGTGGCGCGTCCAACAGGTCCGGCCGGTCAGGGCTGCTGGAAAGGGCTTTATAGTGATGGCCGGAATTTCTCTGTAACTTTCCGGCAGGTCCAGAGTCATATGTGCGTGCAAGTTCTGTGCAGGATTGGACGTTACGGCCGGTCCTGCGTGGCCAAAACAGGCGGATCCCCTCCGCCCCCATCCCCAAGCGAGGTCAAATCCGATGAAGAACCAATTGAACGCACTGCTTTTGACGGCGGCGCTCTCCGGCCTAGTGGGCGGAGCCACCGTAGCGGCCCAGGGAGCCAACCAGGGCGCGGCGAAGGTAAAGGTAACCGCGGCCAAAGCCGGCCTCCGCTATACCGGCCAGGACCAGCCTGCCAAACACTCCTGTAAAGGGAAAAATAGTTGCAAAGGGCAGGGCGGCTGCAAGTCCGGCGATAACGGCTGCAAGGGAAAGAACAGCTGCTCAGGCAAGGGCGGCTGCGCGACCGACGGCTCGAAGATGCCCAAGGCCGTCTAGACTGCAATTCCTGCCGGTGGCGCGGTTGGGAGTTGCCAAGGATATCTCCCGCCACGCCATCGATTCATTTTCCCGCGAGCTTTCTCTTTCATTTTTCATCGGCAGGGACAGATATGTCCAGTAATCGCTTCAATGCGTTTCAGGATCATGGCGTGGGGATTGGATTGCGTATTCCGCACTACGACCACATCTTCAAGCGCAAGCCTGTGGTGGACTGGTTCGAGATCATATCAGAGAATTTTATGATCGACGGCGGGCGGCCGCTTGCGAATCTGGATCGAATTCTGGAACAGTATCGCGTTGTGCAGCACGGCGTTTCAATGTACTTTGGCTCGGTGACTGCGCCTGACCCCGAGCATTTGCTGCGGTTGAAGCAACTGGTGCGGCGGACAGGAACTCCGTGGCTCAGCGATCACCTCTGCTGGGGAAGTGTGGACGGAACTTATACTCACGACCTGCTGCCGTTGCCTTATACGTGGGAAGCGGTGGAACGGACGGCGGAGCGTGTGCGCATGGTGCAGAACTTTCTTGAAGTTCCAGTTGCTGTGGAGAACGTGAGCAGCTATGCGGCATTTACGGGCTCGGAAATGACGGAGTGGGAATTTCTGACCGAGGTGGTGGAGCGGGCTGATTGCGGCATTCTGCTGGACGTGAACAATATTTATGTTTCGGCGATGAATCACGAATTCGCGCCTATGGATTATGTGAATGCTGTGCCCGCGGAACGCGTGGCGCAGATTCATATTGCCGGACACTCGAAGTATGAGAAGTACATTCTGGATACGCACGATCATCCGGTGATCGATCCAGTGTGGGAACTCTATGCGCGGGCAATCGAACGTTGCGGGTTTACGCCTACGCTGCTGGAGTGGGACGATCATATTCCCAGCTTCGATGAAGTCCATGGCGAGGCGAAGAAGGCGGAGCGTTATCTGAAACGACATGCAGGTGCTTTGGCGGAGGCGGCGCGATGAGTTCCGAGCCCATGAGCCTGGCTGAATTGCAGCGCGAGATGGCTGCCGCCGTGATGCTGCCGCTGACGACGGATGAGCAGATGCGCAGCGAGTCGGCAGATGGCCGAAAAATGAGTGCGGTGGCGGAGTCGTTTATCGCGCCCAACAGCCGGTTGACCGCTTTTGAGCGGCTTGAAATCTATAACCGCCAGTACTGGTTTCGCTTGCTAGGCGCGCTGGCTGAAGACTTTAACGCACTGAGGTCCGTGGTGGGAGATCGCGCGTTTGAGAGTCTTTCGGTTGCTTACCTGACGGCGCACCCCAGCCGGTCGTTCTCGATGCGCAACCTGGGATCGAAGCTGGTGGAGTGGCTGACAGCAAGTCCCCAATATGCGGGACGGCGGCGGCTGGCTATCGACGTTGCACGCGTGGAGTGGGCTTTTATCGAGGCCTTCGACCGCGCAGAGCGGGAACCGCTTACGCTAGACCAGATTGCGACTCTGGATGGACGCTCGAAGCTTGCGCTGCAGCCGCATTTGCGACTGGTCGCAATGGACTATGCGGCCGACGAATTAGTGCTGGCGCTGGACGAGCGGCAGAAACGGGAGACCAGCGAGGCGGGAGTTGAGCGTGAAGGCGGACCGGAGACTGCTGCCAGATTGCCAAAGTTGCGGAGAAAGCCGACCTGGATAGGCGTCCATCGCGTGGAATTTACGGTCTATTTCCGCAGGCTCAAGCGGGAAGAGTTTCTTACGCTCGCGGCAATTCGGCGTGGGTTGCCGCTGACCGAGGCGCTGGAGGATGGGTTTCTGGATTCAGAAACGCCTCCTTCGAGCAGGCCAAATCGGGTCAAGGAGTGGTTTGCCAACTGGGCCGAACTGGGCTGGGTTTGCGCCCCCGATCTCGATTCGCTTCTTTGAGAGCAGGAGGAAAGAATGGGGAGGATTATCGACCTGGTGAAGAATGCTTACAGGAGGTTTCGATCGCTGGCAGCCGATGCCGAGAGCCCACTGCTGCTGCTGATCCGGGTCTACTGGGGCTGGCAGTTCATGCAGGACGGCTGGGGCAAGCTTACGCACCTGGAGCGTGTCACGCAGTTTTTTACCAGCTTGAGCCTTCCCGTACCGGGGGCGACTGCTCTGTTTGTCTCCCTGGTCGAGCTGATCGGTGGCGCATTGTTCACCTTTGGGGTTGCAACGCGGTTGGTCTCGCTGGTTCTATTTTTCAATATGACGGTGGCTTACCTTAGCGTCCCTGATGACCGGGTGAATTTTTCGCATATTCTTTCGAATCCGAGCGATTTCTACGGCGCCTCGCCATATACCTACTGGTTCGCTGCGCTGTTGGTTCTTGTATTTGGGCCGGGAGCGTTTGCAGTTGACTGGCTGTTCGGGCGGCAAAATCGATTGAATCGGAGTTCCAGTCCTTAGGCTCATCTCAGGACCTATATTCCAATTGAGCAAGTTTTCCCCATTGAAATTTCCGAAATAGGAAACCTCTCGCGCCACACTGTATCCCTTCCTCGGTGCGCAAAACGGACGGGTGCCTAGATGGGTTACGATTCTTTATCAATCATTTTTCAACGGGATTCGGATTATTGATATGCGGATAGTCTACTTGCTCACTTCGCTGGGCATGGGTGGAGCAGAGCGCCAGGCACTAGCTCAGGCTCAGCGAATGGAGGAACGCGGGCACACGGTAGCCATATTGGTGTTGCGATCTCGTCTTGACGAGGAGTGGCCGACCAAACTCGAGGCAGCGCACCTGGATATGCGCAAAACTCCGATCAGCATGCTGAAGGGGCTGGCACAGGCGCGGCGCTTTCTGGTGGAGTTCAAGCCGGACCTGCTGCACAGCCACACCTTTCATGCCAACTTTGTGGCTCGAATGCTGAAGGTCCTGGTTCCGGGGACGGTGGTTCTCTCCACCGTACATAACGTATGCGAACGCGGCCGGCTGCGCATGCTGGCCTATCGCCTGACGGACAGGCTAAGCCGCCGGACTACCGCAGTCTGCCAGGCGGCCGCAAGCCGTTACGTGAACTTCAAGGCAGTTCCTCCGGGAAAATGCGTAGTGCTCGCGAATGGAATTGAGACAGCGCAGTTTACTCCTGACCTGGCTCGTCGCGCGCGCATCAGAGAACAGATGGGCGCGAACGGCAATTTTATCTGGATGACGGCTGGGCGCATTGTCGAGGCCAAGGACTATCCGAATCTGCTGCGGGCCTTTGCGCGGGTGCTGGCCGCCCACCACGATGTGCAACTGTGGGTTGCCGGGGCTTCGACAGCCGAAGAGTCTAAACGGCTGAGCGATATGGCGGCGATCCGCGGCATGGGAGATTCCGTGCGCTGGCTCGGATTGCGCCGCGATTTGCCTGCTTTGCTGGATGCTGCCGATGGCTTTGTGCTGGCTTCGGCGTGGGAGGGAATGCCGCTGGCTTTAGGCGAGGCAATGGCCATGGAGAAGCCGGTGGTGGCCACCGACGTGGGCGGAACGCGCGAGCTGGTAGGGGACGCCGGAGCGGTCGTGCCTTCCAGAGCTCCCGAAGCGCTGGCCGCGGCCATGCTGGATCTTATGGATAAAACGCCGGAAGACCGGCACAGGCAGGGACTGACGGAGCGCAGGCGCATCTGCCAGAGCTTCGACATGGATACCAAGGCGGATGAGTGGGAGGCACTCTACCGGGCGGTATTGGAGTGAAAACGCTGATCTGTCCACAATTTTTGTGGGCTGCTGCGGAGCCGATGCGTTCTCGGCAGCGCAGCCATTGCCGTCGTGATAATCTTAACCGCGGATTCAAAGAAGACTGGCTATCGACAAACACAAGCGAGATTCAAGAGAGTGCATGGAGGAAGTGCAATGCGAAAGGCGATTGCACGGGGAGTTGTGTGCTGCGCCGTGGCAGTGGCGACAATAGGCATGGGGGATGGAATGGCGCTTGCGCAGGCCAAATCCGCACAGAATGCGGTCCAGGTTCTGGATCACGGCTGGCAGTTTCGTCAGATTACGGCGGGCGCGCAGGATGCCGAAAGCGGCTGGCTGCCGGCTACTGTCCCCGGCGACGTTCACCTGGATTTGCTGGCCAATAAGAAGATCCCCGACCCATTCTTCGGCGCCAATGAATCGAAGCTGCAATGGATTGAGAACGAGAGCTGGGAGTACCGGCTGAACTTCGACGTCACGCCGGATTTGCTGGCACGCCAAAACGTGGACTTGGTCTTTGACGGGCTGGATGCGGCGGCGCAGGTTTACGTGAACGGCGTTCAAGTGCTGGATGCGGACAATTCGTTCCGCATTTGGCGCGTGCCGGCGAAGAGCCACTTGCACGCGGGTACGAATTTGCTGCGTGTGGTTTTTCCGTCGCCGATCAAGGCTGCCGCTGCCGCTGCTGCTGTGGATGCGTTCCGGCTGCGATCGAAGACCGCGGATAAGACTTATATTCGTAAGGCTGCCTATGAGTATGGATGGGACTGGGGACCGCGATTTGTGACCAGCGGCATCTGGCGACCGGTGCGATTGGAAGCTTGGGACAAGGCGCGGATTGCGGACTTTCATATTCGTCAGCGCGATGTGAGCAAGGAAGTTGCGCACCTGGATGCGGAGGTGGAGATCGAGGCTGCCAAGGCTGGACCGGCAACGGTCAATGTGGGATATTTCCAGGGCCTTGCGATTGCCGGAATGCCGTATACAGTTCAGGTAAATGCGAATCTCCATGCTGGGCGCAATGTGATCGATCTGCCGATTGAAATTCAACATCCCGCTCTTTGGTATCCGGCCGGCTACGGAGAACAAACGCGCTACACCTTCAGCGCCACCATTCTTCCTGCGGGGAAGATACCTGCCGTGGAAGAACGCACTGTCGTGACCGGGCTGCGCACCATTGAGTTGCATCGGGTGCTGGACAAATGGGGGCGGTCGTTCGAGTTGGTGGTGAACGGCATTCCAATTTTTGCCAAGGGCGCGGATGTGATTCCCTTCGACAGCTTTCCCAATCGCGTGACCACGGCGAACTATCGGCGGATTCTGGAATCGGCGCGCGACGCCAATATGAATATGATCCGCCACTGGGGCGGCGGGTACTACGAGAGCGAAGAGTTTTACGAGATCTGCGATGAGTTAGGGCTGATGGTGTGGCAGGATTTTCAGTTTGGCAACGACTGGCAGCCAGGAACCTATGCGTTCAAGCTCAATATTGAAGCCGAGGCAGAGGACCAGGTGCGCAGGCTACGCAACCATCCCAGCATTGTTTTATGGTGCGGTAATAATGAGACTGAAATCGCAATGAGCTGGGACCCGCGGCCCGGGCTGCCGGCGGACGTTCGATATCTGATGTGGCAGGATTACCTGACGGAGTTCAGCGGCATTCTGCCCAGGGTGGTGGCAAGGCTGGCCGGGGAGACGCCCTACTGGCCCAGCTCGCCGAGCGCCGATTATGAGCCGGTCACCGAGCAATTCAAGAGCGGTGATGCGCATATTTGGGACGTGTGGCACGGGCGCGTGCCATTCTCGAACTATGAAACGCACCACGAGCGTTTTATAACGGAATATGGATTTCAATCGTTTCCTGAGATGAGGACGGTTGAAGCCTTTACGCAGCCCGAAGACCGCACCAGTATCTTTACGCCGGTGATGCTCGCCCACCAAAAGAACGATGAGGGCAACGCGATCATCCACGACTATCTGCTCCGGGATTATCCCGAGCCGAAGGACTTCGCCAGTTTTCTCTACGTGAGCCAGGTGTTGCAGGCTGAAGGAATCAAGATCGGCGCCGAACATTTTCGCCGCAGCCGCCCGGAGATCATGGGCTCCATCTTCTGGCAGTTGAACGACTGCTGGCCGGTGGCCTCGTGGTCTTCGATCGACTACTACGGCCGCTGGAAGGCGCTGCAATATTATGCGCGGCGGTTCTATGCGCCCATCCTGATTTCGCCGCACGTTGAGGATGGTTCGGTGAAGTTTTATGTCGTCTCCGACAAGACTGAGGCGAAGCGGGCCACACTGCATGCGCGGTTGATGGACTTCGACGGCAAGGTGCTGCTGGAAGAATCTCACGCCGTGGGCGTGGATCCGCTTGCGAGCAAGGTCTATCTCGACTGGCCGTTGAAGAAGCTGACCGATGCGGGGGCGGCGGATACTTCGCGGGTATTTATCGTTGCTGATTTGTCCGACGGTGGAGGAGAGATCTCGCGCAATCTTATCTACCTCGCGTCGGTGAAGGAGGTTCACCTGAAACCGGCTGTGTTGAAGATGGATGCTACGGGCGGAAACGGGAGCTATAAGATTCGCATCACTTCGCCGGCCCTGGCGCGGAGCGTTTATCTCTCCTTCGGAAATCTGGATGTTGAAGTTTCAGACAATTACTTCGACCTGCTGCCGGGAGAGACGGTAGAGATCGCGATTAAGAGCGGTGCGGCACTGGAGGCTTTGAAGGCGCAGATGAAGGTGATCTCGCTGACCGATGCCTTTAAAAACAACGAACAGCCTGCTACGCTGATGGCGTTGCCGTAGATGCACTTAGGGCGGGAGCGTTTAGCTCCGGCCCTCGCTGAAGACTGCTCGCATTCCGTCAGAACGAAAACGTGGTCTGGAAGAAGATGCGGCGCGCAGCGGAGCCGGAGGAGAAGATTCCGCCTGCCAGGCTGGTTGAGTGGTCGAAGGCTGGGCTAAGCGTGCTGGGGCCGCCGGGGGGAACACTCGGCACGAAGGATATGCTGCCGAGGGGCTGGCTTCTGTCGATGTCGTTGAAGAGGTTCAACGCCTGCGCATTGAAGGTTAGCGTGTATTTGCGGCCCGAGCTGAGGGGGGCCATTCCTCCGCGGCCACCACCGCCGGTGCTAAAGGGATTACCAAACCCACGGCCGCTGCTGCCGCCCTGAGGAGGTCCACTAGTTTCCCCCTGCGCAAGTTTGGGGCCGAATCCGATGGCGCGGCTGACGCGCAGATTCAACGCGAACGCGGCCGGGCCGCTGCCGAGATTGACGGGGATAATCGTTTCCGCGGGTTGAGGAACGGTATCGAGGGCCCCGAAGCTGGTTTGAGCGACGTTGGCAGCGATGGACGCAGGAGTTGCATAAGAAGGGCGGTCGTTGAAGAAGTTGTCGCCGGTCAGGTCGTTGGTGGTGGTGATGTTGAAAGGCTTGCCAGACTGAGCGATGAGAAATGGATTGAAACGAATGGCCCAGGGGCCCTGGTAATTGGCCATCAGAAAGACCATGTTGCGCGAAGCCCAACTGACGCGCCCGTAGTCCAGGCTCAGGTCATCGGAATTGGATGGATTTGATCCGTTGCCGCCGTCTGAATTTGCCACTGTGAAGTTATAGAAGCCAGTCAGGCTCAAGTTGGGAGAGAAGCGCGCGTTGGCGTTCACAATGATCTGATTCTGCTTGAAGACGCCTTCGGGATAGAACTGATCGATAATGCCTTCGGCGGAATTGTAGTTCCGCGAGTAAGATGCGTTCGCGTTGCGCACAACGTACTCGTGCACGCCGAAGGAATGCAGATATGTGCCTGTGAGCGTTGTGGTCTTGCTCAATTGGCGCTCCAGGCTGAGTCCGGTCTGCTGTGTATAGGGCGAGTGGTAGCCGGGCGCGATTTGGTAGATGGTGCTGGTGCCCCCTGCAGAAGCACAGTTGCCTGATGAACTGCTCAACGTATCGGAATCATCGAAGCAGGTAGGGTCAGAGATCGTGGTCTGCGTCTGGCCATTCCCATTGAAACGCTCAGCCAAAAGCATATTGCTAACATTAAAGCGATCGTAGAAGATGCCATAGCCGCCGCGCAGCACAGTCTTGGCCTGCTTAGAATCTTTGTGGCCATCGAGAGCGTAGGCGAAGGCGACACGCGGCGCCCAGTCGTCGTGGTCGGCGATGTGATTCTGCGATTCCCAGCGGATGCCGCCGGAGAGGGTCAGATTCTTGTTGGCCTTCCAATCGTCCTGAAAGAACAGCGCGGCGTCAAATACGTTGGCGAGGACGGTTTGCGGGCCCATGGTGTAGGTCAACTTGGTGGGCACGCAGCCGCCCGTTTGCGTTATCGGGCAGTCGGCGGCAATTGTCGCAATGGATTCTTTCGCTGCGAGGCCATTCAGTGTATCCACGTAAGCGGTTATCGAAGGGAATGTGAAGCTGCCGTTGAAGTTGGAATTCGTGGAGTTGGCGTCGCGGTTGTCGCGGAGGCGGGTGCCGAACTTGATGGCCTGTTTGCCCGCGGCCATGGTGGTGATGTTCTGCAACTCAAAGTGAGTGGTGTGGTCGGACGACATCTGGCCGCTCGATCCGCCTCCGGTAAATGTTCCCGGCACGGAGACCAGTGGCACATTCGGGGTTGCCGGCGTGGTGGATTCGTAGTCGCGCAGGAACTGGAAGCGGGTTTCGTTGACGACGTGCTCATTGATGACCCACGAATCGCTCGCCTGGACGGTGCTTTCAGTCTCCAATGAATCGGAGGACTGGGACGGCAACGACGTGGAGCCGATGCTTCCGCTCTGGTTGTTGCGGTAGAACTGGTAACGCGCTGTGAGGGTGTTCTTCTGGCCCAGTTGCAGATCGATGCGTGGAGCGATATTGGTCCGCGTCTGCGGAGCAAAGAGTCCGCCGGAGAGGGGACCGACCTCACAAAAAGCCGACGTTGGGAGAGTTGCCGGCAAGGATACGCATGGCAGATCCGGGTTCGATATTAGAACCGCGGCATTCTTCAGCGAGTAGATACTGTCGTTCTGGTTGTTGCGCTGCTCCGCGCTGATGAAGAAGGATGCCCACTTGGAGAGCGGCCCGTTCAAGGTGCCGTTGAACTGGATGCTGTGATACGGAGGAATGGAAGTTGCAAACGGGTTGCCGGTGTTGAAGATATTGGCGTTGCCTTGCCCGAAAAACTGGCCGTGGAGTTTGTCGGTGCCGGGTTTGGTGAGGATTTCGATGCGCCCGTAGCCCAGCCTGTCGAATTCAGATGAGAAGGGATTCTGGTTAATGCGAATCTCGCGGATGGCCGATTTGGGCGGCAGTTGGCCTCCGGTGAATCCGTCAATGTAGATCTGGCCGCCGTTTGGTCCCGCGGAAGGACCGGCGAGGGCTTCCAACTCGTTGGAGAGCTCGTCGGGATCGTCGGAGAGCGCTTCAAGATCCTTGCCCTTGATGACGATGGCGCTGGCGTTGCCGCCCGCTTCGACGCTCACGGTGGGCGAATCGTCGGTGACGGTTACGCTCTGCTGCTCCACCTGCAAGGCCATCGAAACATCAACGCGCTTCGACTGCCCGGCTGTGAGTTGAATGGCGGGAGAAGAGAATGGAGCGAAGCCGGCAAAAATGGCCAGGACAATGTAGCTGCCGGGCTTGAGGCCGTTGACCGCATAAGCGCCGGTTGCGTCTGCTGTGACGGTATTTACAGTGACCCCAGCCGCGGTGGTGATCGTGACTTTTGCGCCGGGGATCAGCGCGCCGGTGGGGTCAGCGATGTGGCCGCGCAGAGTGGCCATTGAGGCCGGTACGGCGGGTGCCGCGACTTGCGCCTTTGCGGCAGGGGTTTGGGCATGTGCCGTTAGTCCAACGGCGCAGGCGAGCGCCAGGAAAATGGTAAAACGAATGAAGACCCACAATTTTGAATGCAACAGTCCCTCGCTTGTTTTTTTGATGATTGCGTTTACTCGGGCGCAGATTCCTGCCCGCCGGAGCCCATGCTCCAGTTGCTGAGCAGGCTCTGGGTTGCCGCGGGAGACTCGAGCAGCGGCTCAACCCCCGCCAGCAGCGTTACCGCTGTAACCTCGGATGCGCCGTCAGTGGAAACTACCATGACCGCATCGCCCTTCTTTAAATCGGTCAATTGAATTACTTGCGCATGATTGAGAATCTGCTGTGGATCGCCCCCACCGGGAGAGCCGACAGCGCCGGCGCGCGATGAATTTTGTGGTGAATTTGCCGGCGTTGCACCTTGCGAAGGATTCTTTCCACCCTTTCCGCCTGATCCGTTTGCAGTGCCAGTCAGGCGGGCGGCCAGGAGTTGCGCGACGTGTTCCGGCAGCTTACGCATCTGTGCGTCCGCGGTGATGCGGATGGTTACCGGTTTCTTGGTGGCCAGATCCTTTACCTGCAGGATTTGGGCGGACGCATCCACCGACAGGATGGTGCCCGAGATATGGAGAAATGTGCCTGAGACCACCTCTTCGGCTGCAATCTCCGTGCCCGCGTCATTCTTTGCACCGCGCGCGCGCAGTTGATCGCCGGGATGAATGGCATCAATGGGTGCCGGCTTTGCCTCATCGAAGCGCACCGAAGTGGGAGCATAGCGCTTGAGGATGGTTGCCTTGGTGGTGTGAATGGTAATGGTTTTTGCAGCGGCCCCTATTCCGCTGGTTAACACAATGTCGCCAGCTGCGGGATTAACGCTCTTCACCAGGCCGCCGACGCCGCGCTTTTGCCAATCTTCGCGCTCCTGCTCCTGCTTTTTGACGAGGTCAGCCTGCTTGACGGCAACGATTTGCAAAGCCTGCGGCGGAGGGCCGGGCGAGGCCGGATCAAGCTTAACCAGCACGCGGTCTCCGGTTTCCAGGTCGCTGAATTGGAGGGTATCGGCGGCGCTCAGGTCCTTTTGCCCGGGGGAGATGCGCTTTATGGCCGTGGTGGAAGGAACGTCGAACTCGCGAACGTCTCCCGCATCGGTCTTCACCGTAACCGTGGTGCCCCCAATGGCGGTGATCGTGCCCACAAAACGGGAGGGTGGTGACGTCTGTGCGAGAAGGAATGGCGCTGTGAGGAGAAAAGCGGCAAAACTAACAAAGAATGACCTGCGCACGATCGAGGCAGGGAGGTACGTCTTCATATTGCTGATCATAAGCCATTTCTCCACGGGCAGTGACTTCCTGTGGCCGGGGCGATGGAATGAATTCCCATCTTGGTAGACGAGCCAAAGGTGCAGAAAGTTCAAGCTTTGAACCATGATGTGCGGGAGTATCCACAAAAACTTCCGGAATGATTAGAAGAGATTGATTTTGCGGAAGTTATTAGAACTGTGAAAGCTGAAGCAGGGCGGCGAGGGCGAGCAGGTTACGCATAGGTGACCTGGCCGAGAATTGCGGCCTTTGTTGCGCCGGTTGCGGCAGGAATATTGGCGGGCAGGTGATGCCAGGTTTGCCAGGCCAGAAGCGCAAAGGCAGCGGCCTCCTTGGCTTCAATGGGAAGGCCGAAGGCATCGCTAGTGGACAGTTGGCAACCCATTAGCTCCAACCGCTCCGCAAGTATCGTCATCAGGGTGCGGTTGCGTGCTCCGCCTCCGGAAACTATATAGTCCACGCTGCTGTTCTTCTTACCGATGCTTTTCATTCTGGGCAGGACGAATTGTTCGTAGCTTCGCGCGATGGACTCGGCGGTAAGGGCTGTTGCCGTGGCCAATGCGTCCTCTGGCTTGCTGCTTAGCCGTTGGCAGGAGGCGAGAAACTTTGCGGCATACTCGCGGCCAAATTCCTCACGTCCTGCGGTGCGCGGAGGCCTTAGCTTGAAGTAGGGATTGCGCATTGCAGCTCTGAGTACATGCGCAATTACTTTGCCTTTGGCAGCGAGCGAGCCGTTACGATCGAAAGGCTTGCCGAAGAGCTGGTGAGCCAGCTCGTCAATCACCATATTGCCGGGACCGGTGTCGAAGGCGATCAAATCGTCGGGCGTGGCGCCGGCGGGAATTGCTGTCAGGTTGGCAATGCCGCCGATGTTCTGCAGCACACGTCCGCGTTTCGGGTTGGCGAAGAGAACGTAGTCGAGCAGAGGGACCAGCGGAGCTCCCTGGCCGCCGGCGAGCATATCGGAGGGACGGAAGTTCGAGACGACCGGAATGCCGAGCGTGTCGGCGATCACCTGGGCTTCGCCGGCCTGCCAGGTACAGGAGAATTTGCGACCTGCATACATGATTTTGCGCGGCTGATGGTAGAGGGTCTGGCCGTGGCAGCCGATCAGGTCGAGCTTGACCGGATGCAACTTGAGCGTGGCCTGGACGGCCTCGGCGTAGGCCAGTCCCAAACGCCAGTTGAGGCGCGCCAGTTCCGCGGTTGTGGTTGAGGCCGCATTCATTGCGGTGAGGACAGCGCGGCGCAAAGCGGGAGGGAACGCAATACCTGTATGCGCGAGGAGCGTGAGTTTAGGACGAGATTTGCCGGGGACGATTCGCACCACAGCCACATCGATTCCATCGGCCGAGGTGCCGCTCATGATGCCGGCTACGGTCATGGCCTTTGCGCTCATGCTGGGTGGGCCTCCCGGAGCACGGGTTGAGCGTTGCTGATCGCTTGACTAAAGCGCTTAATTCTAGCTCGCAGAAATTCAAGGTTTTTGTCTGAAAGCGCGCTGGGAATTCCGCGGGCGAAGAGCTTGGCGCGCTGCTTTGCGGTTTGAGTTGCGCGTGCCAAAAGTAGCTTGCGGAAGGCGGTCGAGCGCTCTGCTTCGGCAAGCAAAGCTTCGTAAGCTCTCAGGATCAGCTCTGGGCTGTGACAGATTTCAATGAGATCCATTCCCGCGCGGATGGCCGAGACGGCTGCCTCTTCAATGGGCATGAATTTCAAGATGCCGCCCATTTCCAAATCGTCGGAGAAGATGAGGCCGCGATATCCGATTCGTTTGCGCAGGACCGTCGTGACCCAGTAAGGCGAAGCACTCGCGGGGCGATTGCCGCCGGGCGTTTGAGGATAGGCGGCGTGGTTCACCATGATCATGGGCAGCTCTTTGCGCAATTCGCGATAGGGATCGAGGTCCTCGCGCATGAGTTGACGCAGGGTGCGGCGGATCGAGGGAGTTTCAAGATGCGAGTCGAGCGCGCAGCCGCCGAGTCCGGGAAAATGCTTGCCGCAGCCCACTACTCCATGTTTAGCCAGACCGACGAGAAAATCGCGCGCATATTCCACTACATCTCCCGGAGTTGATGCAGCAGCGCGCGTGCCCATCACCTTGGCTGAGACGGGCAGAGCAAGGTCCAGGACCGGCGCGAGCGTGGTGTTGAAGCCGAAGGCTCTTACGCTTTGCGCTATCAGCTCTCCTTGCTCGAGGATCAGGCTGGCTTTTCGAGATTGCGTTGCTGCCTGCATCACGGCTTGCGCGGAGGGCATGGGAGCCAGTGCGTCGCACAGGCGATCTACCGTGCCGCCTTCCACATCGACGCAGCGAAGACTGTGGGCTGCGCATAAGGCGGTTGCATCATCGATCAGAGCACGGGTCTGTTTCGTGTCTTCAATGTTGCGGCGAAAGAGAATGACGCCGGCCGGACGCACCAGTTTGAGCCACGCGCGCTCCAGATCGGTTAGCTCCGTGCCTGTGAGGCCCACGACCAGTAGACTTCCTGTGGCGCGGTGCAAGTTCGCCGTCATCCCTTCTCCTTTAGTTCCTGTTGCAGCTCTTCGAGCAGATTCAGGGCTTGCAATGGTGTGAGCGCGTTCACGTCGGTTGCTTCGATACGATCCACAATGCGCTGCGAGAGCGGAGTGAAGATGGTTAACTGCACGGGGTCGGCCACGGACTCCGCCTGCACGCTCTGCCGCTCCTGCTTCTCGTGCTGGCGGAGGACATGCTTGGCGCGCTCGATGACTACGGCGGGCAGTCCGGCAAGACGTGCTACTTCAATTCCGTAACTTTTGCTGGCAGCGCCAGGCTCGATGTTATGCAGGAATACAATTCCGCCCGCTGATTCTTTCACGCCCACGCGGAGATTTCGCACGCGTTTGAGCTTCTCGGCAAGCATGGTCAGTTCGTGATAATGCGTGGCGAATAGCGTGCGGGCGCTGATTTCGGCGTGTAGATATTCGACCGTGGCCCAGGCCAACGAGAGACCGTCAAAGGTAGCGGTGCCGCGGCCCATCTCGTCGAGCAGGATCAGGGATTGATTGGTGGCAGTATTTAAAATCGTCGCCGTCTCCGTCATCTCCACCATAAATGTGGAGCGGCCGCGGGCCACATTATCGCTGGCGCCGATGCGGGTATAGATGCGGTCTACCAGTCCGTAGCGCATACTGTCGGCGGGAACGAAGCTGCCGATCTGGGCAAGCAGAATGAGCATCGCGGCCTGACGGAGATAGGTGCTCTTTCCGCCCATATTGGGGCCGGTGATGAGCAGCAGGCTGGGGCCCTCGCCAGCTGCGCTCAGATAAAGATCGTTGGAGATGAAGCGGCCCTCGCGCGTCTCCTCCATCCACTGCTCAATGACGGGGTGGCGTGCGGCTACGGCTTCGATCACTGGCTCATCGACGATGACCGGACGGACATAACGGCGCAACGCGGCGAGATGAGCGAAACTGGCCAGCAGATCGGTTTCCGCGACGACGGCTGAACTGCGGCGGATTTGGCCGGCGGATTCGAGGACGGTCTTGCGCAAATCGACGAAGATGCGTTTTTCTATTTCGATAGAACGGTCGTGTGCGGTGAGAATCTTGCGCTCGTACTCCTTGAGTTCAGGAGTGGTAAAGCGCTCGGCGTTGACCAGCGTCTGCTTGCGCTCGTAATCGGCGGGCGCGTTGGCCAGATTGGACTTGGTGATCTCAATGTAATAGCCGAAGACGGAGTTATAACGGACTTTGAGCGAACCGATGCCGGTGCGCTGACGCTCGCGTTCTTCGATAGCTGCGATCGCCTGGCGGCCGGTGGTGGAGATGGCGCGCAATTCGTCGAGTTCTGCGTCGACGCCGGAGGTAATTGCGCCTCCATCGACAAGTGTCAGCGGAGGTTCGGGGACCAGGGTGGTTTCAATGCGCGCGGTGGTCTCTTCGAGCGTATCGAGACGTTCAGTGAGAGAACGCCAGAGCGGGGACTGCATCGCTTCGAGCGCGGTTTTCAGCCCAGGTAGTTTTGAAAGGCTGGCGGCGAGGGCGCGAACGTCGCGGGGGCCGGCGGAATCGAGGGAAAGACGGGCGAGAAGACGTTCAAGATCGAGAATGCCCGAGAAGGCGCGGCGAATTTCTTCGCGTTTGACAAGGTTGGCATGAGCTTCGGCTACGGCTTCATAGCGAGATTCCAGGACCTGGGCATCGAAGAGCGGGCGGAGGATCGTGGACCGCAGCAGGCGCTTGCCCATGGGCGTGTGACAGGCGTCGAATGTATGGAAGAGCGTCGCGCGGTCATCCTGACCCATAAAGAGCGGCTCGACCAATTCGAGGTTGCGGACGGTGACTTGGTCGAGTTCAAGGGCAGTGCAGTGTTCCTGGAATTTCAGGCTGTTAATGTGCTGGGCATCGATTTTCTGCGTGGTGCGCACGTAGTGGAGGACGGCGCCGGCGGCGATGGCGGCCGCGGGATGATGGTCGAGACCGAAGCCCTCCAGAGAGCGGACATTTAGCTGGCGTTCGACCAGGGGCACGGCGAAATCGCGGGTCCAAACCCAGTCTTCGACCCGGGTGCGGGCGGGAATGCGTTCCAGTTGCGTGGGCAAGTCAGCGCTCGAAGCCAGAAGAACTTCGCTGGGGGCGACTTTGATGAGTTCATCCACGGCTTGCTGGCGGGCGGAGGGACCACGAAATTCAGCGGTGCGAAATTCGCCAGTGGAAACATCGAGCAGGGCAATGGCACAGACGGGCTCTCTTGCCGGGCCGGTCTCGTAGAGTGCGGCGAGAAAGTTATTTTGCTCCTGGCCCAGTGCGGAATCGAGAGCGGTGCCTGGGGTCAGCACGCGGGTTACTTCGCGGCGGACGATCTTCTTGGTGAGTTTGGGGTCCTCCATCTGATCGCAGATGGCGATCCGATAGCCCTTGCGCAGGAGGCGCGTGAGATAGGCTTCAACGGCGTGGTAGGGAACCCCGCACATGGGCTGCGAGCGCTCACGGTCACGCGCCGTCAGGGTCAACTGCAACTCGCGGCTGACGGTGACGGCGTCGTCGTAGAAAAGTTCGTAAAAATCGCCCATGCGGAAGAAGAGCAGGGCATCGGGATTCTCGCGCTTGGCGGCGGTCCACTGGCGCATGAAGGGCGTCAGCTCGGATGCACTCTTCTCCGACAGGGGAGGGTTTGCATCGGCAGAAGGGATCTCGTCCAAAGTGAATGCGCTGGAAGCGCCGGGTTGGAGCTGGTCTCGAATCACGCTGCTTTCCAGCTTAACGCGTCTGGCAGACCAGCCAGCGTGTGCGGCTGTGCATTGCTGCGCTGGATGCCAGGATTAGAGCGGTTCTGCTGAAGGCGTCGAGTGAGCGTGGACCGGGAGGTCCACGCTACAGCCGGCCAGGAGGCCGGCGCTACTTATTCTTATTGGGCGCATACTTTCCGCCGCAGCCGACTATAGCGTCGTGCCATGCTTTGGCGTGGCTTTTGGCTGCGTCCAGCGTGGCGAATTCGATCACAACCTGACTAACGTCGAAGTTGTCGACTACATCCTGCGGAACGGGATTTGCTGAATATTTTTGCTCCTGGTGCCATGTAAAGGGTTGAGCGAACTTGACGATCAGATGTGCCGGCGGTTGCCCTTCGGAGCCTTTATCGGCGGTGATTGCGTCAGGGATTCCCTTAGACAAATCCAGCGTGGCATTGCCGGTTTGTTCCAGTGAATAGTCAAGTTGGCCTGTATCGACTTTGTCATACCGGTTGTTTTCCATCTGAGTGATGGAGACTCGGCAACCCTCAAAGGTAATGCCGGTCATGAATTTCTCGTCAGCGTAGTCGACCGTTCCTGAAGAAAATGTCACTACCGTTGAAACTTTAGCTACTTCAAAGTGGGTGCTGATCCAGGAAAGTATGTCCGACACAGACTGTGCGGCGTGGTGCTGGGCCCGAATGCTAAATGGCAGCAAGGCAAAAAGAATGATCAGAGCATAGGCCTTTTTCATCGTTACCTCTCTAAAAAAGATTGTCCGGCACTAATATTATGCCTTGGGCAGAATGGCGTTGTGCCAGCCTCCTGGATTGGCGGAAACCATATTGCGAGTCTAGAGCTCGATTGCCCATGCTAGAGTAATGCCACATTAAGTTTTATCAAAATTACCCGGGGAATCAAAAGCGAGAAGTGGATGGGATGACTGACACACGAAGGAATGTTAACTTTCCGGGAAGCAGATAATTCTTGACTCCGCATTTCGACGGCAGCTAAATTCAACTCTCAGGTTGGCCCAACTCCTCGTTATTCGGAAAGGAATCACCCATGAACATTCTGCGCATGGTACTGGCTGCCCTTGGCGGCTTTGTCGCGTATTTCATCGTCAGCGGTCTGGCCTTCGTGCTGATTCCGTCGCTCAAGACTGAGTTTCTGAAATACACGGCCATCTATAGAGATCACGACGGACAGATGAGCCATATGCCGGTAGGAATGGCCGGAATCCTGTTGTCGATCGTGGTGGCGGCGGTGCTCTACGCACAACTCTACCAGGGCGGCTCCGGGCTGCTGGAAGGTGCGCGCTTTGGGGTGCTGCTGGGGATCTTCGTTTTTGGAGGGTTCGTGCTGCACAACTACGCCAATTTGAATATCGGCCTGAAGCTTACCGTGGAGCAGGGGGTAGCCTACTTTGTTGAGTGGGCTGTCGTCGGCATTGTGATCGGGCTAATCTACCGGGCGCAGACGGCGCATATCTAGACTGAAGTCGCGCCGGCGCGGCAAAGCTTGTAGATTCGGAGCTAAATAAAGCGGTTAAAGGATCAGGCTTTGGACGTCCATTCCTCTTCCCGCTTCATCGCGCGCTCCCTCTCTGGCGAGTCGAACACTCGCACCCTCTCCCTTTCCGGCGGAACAAGTACTTTTTCTGACCAGCCGATAAGCTGAATCTGTCCGATGATCGCGTAGATCAAGGGAACATCAGGGTTAAAACTCCCATCGCCGTAGGTGCAAGACCGCCGATGGCGGGCACGCCGTAGGTGGCGATCGAGAGCTGCAGCGATGCATGGTCAACGGGGTAAGCGGCATCGCGAAGCAAGGCGTAGACCACCATGTTGCCCGGTATTTCCGACGGGCATTTGAGCGTGCGCTATGACCCTGTGATTCATAGGTTTGCGAGGGGCAGACAGTGGGCATTCGGCCTGCCTGGCACGTGTAAATTTTACGCATCTCTTGCCCTCGACCACGGAATCCAGCCAGTCCCCGCATCCATGCAGGGCCCTGTCTTCCTGACTCACACGATGAGCCTTTCAGCACAGTATTGTGCGCGGGAATGAACGAACCTGAAGAGACCGCAAAGGATGTAGTTTGCCACGGCCGGAATCCACGCGTGACTCAAGTATCAAATTTCAAACAACATAAGGAGAATCGAATGAAAACAATGAAACCATATGCGGTTGTCTTCGGGTCGCTTGTCGTGCTGGCAATGTCGCTGCCGGTAACAGCTCAGGAAACTACGCAATCCACTACGACCACGCAGACTCCAGATCAGCCGATTACCCAAACCACCGATACCACCAAGACCAAAACAAAGTACAAGCATCATCACGTGAAGAATACAACGACAAAGGAAAAGACGACGACGACCACGGTTCCGCCGGCGGATCAGACTCAAACCACGACCACTACGACCACGACTCCGCCGCAGCAGTAATTCGGCGCGGCAACTGAACAAGTTCGAGCGGGTGCGCACTGGACGTTAATGTCGTGAGCCCAGCGAGACCATGTGCCTCAGATATGAAGGGTGCACAGGTCTCGCCCTCGAACCACAGGATTCCAGTTGGACATGACAGATTGAAGGGCCACAGCGTCCCCGGTTATCCAGTACATAATTAAAGTAATTTCTAAAGAACTTCTGAATCGATCTGAAAAATACGTCGATATAGAGCTCATTCCTCAACTCCCGGTGAGTTCAAAGCTATTATCATTCAGCTTGTTAGCTGGCTCCCGCCCATTCGGCTGGTGATTTGCGTCACAAGTATACTGAATAGTTACGCCTTAAGGTGAAGATCGAAATGTATCTCCTCTGGCTGAGAGTTGCGGCAGTTCTCTATGCGTTGGCCTGTGTGGCTGTTTTCCCTGCCGTGCTGTATGGCGTGGAACGGTGGCGCAGGTGGTGCGTCCACCTGGGCGGAATGGCGCTGTTCTTCCACTTTGTGTCGGCCATGGAAATGCTGGTGCAGGCGCATAGCTGGGTGCCGATGGGGGTGCGGGAGGTGCAATCGCTACTGGGTCTGGCGGTGGCGGGGGTGTTCTTCCTGGTGTGGTGGCTTTACGACGCCATCTCGCTCGGCTTGTTTGCCTTGCCGGCGACGTTCTTTCTGGTCTTTGTTCCCGCGCTGGGGCCGGACCGGTATATGTTTCCTTCGCAGGGAGTGCGGGTTAGCTGGCTGATTGCGCACATTGCGGCCCTGCTGCTGGCTTATGTGGCGCTGGGATTCAGCCTGCTGGCTTCAATCCTCTACCTGGTGCAGGAGCGGCGCATCAAGAGCAAGTTCAAGGCTGTGCCGGGGCGGGATTCCTGGTGGGCGCCGCTGGACTGGCTGCCGCCGCTCGATACGCTGGAGCGGCTTGCGGAGGCGATGCTGGAGTTTGGCTTTCCCTGCATGACGGTGGGACTGGTGATTGGCGCGGTGCTGGTGCAGGAGACCTCACTGGGCGCGGCGTATTTTCTCGATCCCAAGATTATTGCGGCTTTTGTGAGCTGGGCGATTTATGTGCTGCTGCTGCTGGTGAGGCGGACGGCGGGACTGCGCGGACGCAAGGCGGCTTATCTTTCCGGGGCCGTGTTTGCGGTGATGGTTGTGGTTTGGACCGCCAATATGTTCAGCCACGTGCACAGGTTCGGTGCCCCATGACCCATCTGGTGCTGACCGGGGTGAATCATCGCACGGCGCCGATCGAGTTGCGCGAGCGGATCGCCATCAGCCGCGAGGAGCTGCCGGAGACGACGCGCGCGCTGGCCGCGATGCCGGGGGTTGTGGAGTGCATGATCGTCTCCACCTGCAACCGGGTGGAGTTACTTGCTGCGGTAGAGTCGCCGAATGCGGATTTGGCCGCGTTTCTGCATAGTCACTTTGGGTTGGACCCGGCGCTGCTGGCGCCCCACATCTATGAGCAGAGAGGACGGGATGCGGTACGGCACCTGTTCCGCGTGGCCGCCAGCCTGGACTCCATGGTGGTGGGCGAGCCGCAGATTCTGGGGCAGGTGAAAGAAGCATTTGCCGTAGCGCGGGCCGCGGGGACCGTGAGCGGGCAACTGGAGCATCTGCTGCAGAGCGCCTTTGCCGCGGCGAAGAAGGTACGGTCTGAGACGGAGATTGGGTCGAATTCGGTTTCCATTGCTTCGGTGGCTGTGGAACTGGCGCGGAAGATCTTTGGATCGCTTGAGGGGCGGACGGTCTTCCTGGTTGGGGCGGGGAAGATGAGTGCACTGGCGGCGCGGCACCTGGTGCAGCAGGGAGCCGGCGCGATCCTGGTGAGCAATCGAACCCAGGAGCGGGCGCGGTTGATGGCGGAGGAGTTTGCCGGGCGCGTGATTCCCTTTGAGTCGCTTTATGAGGCAGCTAGCGATGCGGATATCGTGATCAGCTCGACGGGCGCGCCGCATCCTATTTTCCGTAGGGAGCATGGGCAGGCATTCATGCATCGGCGGCGGAACAAGCCGATGTTCTTTATCGATATTGCCGTGCCGCGCGATGTGGACCCGGCGATGGGCAAACTGGAAGGGATCTTTGTCTACGATATTGACGATCTGCAACAGGTTGCGGCGGCGCATATGGCCGAGCGCAGCCGCGTGGCCTCGGACGCCGAGACGCTGATCGCCGGCGAAGTGGAGAGGTTCCACGAACGGCAGCGGACGGTGAACGCGGCTCCGGCGATTGTGGCTATTCAGCGGCAGGCGGAGGAGATTCGGTTAGCGGAGATCAGGCGCATCCACGCGCGGCTGGGCTCGTTGAGCGCGGAGCAGGTGGCGGCCGTGGAGGCTCTGACACGGGGGCTGGTGAACAAGTTTCTGCACCCGCCGATGCAGGCGCTGAAACAAGCTGCGCGTGAGAATAACCAGGCGCGGCTCGATGCGCTGTGCGATGCGTGGCAGGTATCGGCCGGTGTTGATCTTGAGACTGAGCGGGCGGCGGTGGCTGAGGCCGGCCGTGAGTCCGAGATTTCTGAGTCAAAGCAGACCGGGAGCGAGGTTGTGAGCGAATCTAATTTGGAGAGCCGCCGATGAAGCTGCGCATTGGGAGCCGCGGATCGCAACTTGCAGTTTGGCAGGCCAACCATATTGCCGGGCTGCTGCGAGGGCAGGGGCACGAGGTGGAGATCGAGATTATTAAAACCACCGGGGACCGGTTGCAGGAGGTCACATTTGCCGAGGTTGGGTCGAAGGGAATGTTTACCAAGGAGATTGAGGAGGCTCTGGCGGCGGGACGGGTGGACTTGGCTGTGCACTCGCTGAAGGATTTGCCCACAGAACTTCACGCACTGTTTGCGCTGGCGGCTACTCCAAAACGCGTGGACCCGCGCGATGCATTTGTGTCAGTGAAGTATGGGAGCTTGGAGGAGTTGCCGCGGGGTGCGCGGGTGGGGACCAGCAGTCAGCGGCGGAGGGCGCAGTTAATGGCGCTCAGGCCGGATATTGAGACGGTGGAATTTCGAGGGAATGTGGATACCCGGCTGCGAAAACTGGCCGAGAGGCAGGTGGACGCGATTTTGCTGGCTGCCGCCGGCCTGGAGCGGCTGGGGAAAACCGAATGGGTGCGGGAACGGATGGAGCCCAGGGATTTTTGCCCGGCTGCGGGGCAGGGAGCGCTGGGAATTGAGACGCGCAAGGACGACGCGGCTACCATTGCAGCGGTTCGGTTTCTGGACGATGAGGAGACGCGGTTTGCGGTGACTGTGGAACGGGCTGCGCTGGCGGCTTTGGGCGGCGGGTGCCAGGTGCCGATTGGAGTTTATTGCCGGCCTTCGTCGGAAAAGTTGAGTGAGGGAGGATCGTGGGTCGAGATCTTTGGCGTTGTTGCCGATCCGAGGACCGGTTCGGCAGTGCGCGTTTTTCATCTTGCACCACGGGGCGAATCTGAGCCGATGGCTTTGGGAAGGTTGACAGCTGAAAAGCTGATGGAAGCTGGCGCGGGACCGCTGCTTGCGGCTGCGGGCGAGGGATTGCGGTGAGTTCGCTGGCGCTGGCGGGGCGACGAGTGCTGGTGACGCGGGCACTACACCAGGCTGGGAAGCTGAGCGAAGGGCTGCGGGCGCTGGGAGCGGAGCCCGTGGAGGTTCCGGTGCTGGAGATTCGGCCTCCGGCTGACTTTGCTCCGCTGGATGCGGCTCTTCATAAAATCGATACCTATGACTGGCTGATTTTAACCAGCGCCAATGCGGTGCGGGCGGTTGATGAGCGGGCTACTCAGCTTGGGGTCGCGCTGGAGCAGAGTGCCGGGCTGAAAGTGGCCGCGGTGGGCGAGGCGACGGCTGCCGCTGCGCGCAAGGCTGGATTGCGCGTTCGGTTTGTGCCGGAAGAATATGTGGTGGAGAGCCTGGTTGCGGGGCTAATGGAAGGGATTCATCTTCAGACTTTAGGCGTGAGAGTTTTGCTGGCGCGGGCTGCCGTGGCGCGAGACGTGATTCCCGATGCGCTGCGGGAGGCTGGGATTGAGATCGATGTGGTGGATGCTTACCGGAATGTTCTGCCGGAGGTTGCGCCGGAGATGCTGCTGAAGGCGGTTGCGGGGCGGATCGACGCGGTGACTTTTACCAGTTCGTCGAGCGCGACGCATCTGGCGGAGGCGGCGCGGCTGGCTGGGGTTGCGTGGCCGCTGGCTGGAGTTCCGGCGGTTTCGATTGGGCCGATTACCACGGAAACACTGATTGAATTGGGCTGGGCGCCTGCCGCTGAAGCGAATCCCTCCGATATTCCTGGACTGACTGCGGCAGTGGCGATGCTGCTGCGTTCTTAGATCTGCCCCCTGAAGGGTTAGAGTGAGCGTGGACCGGGAGGTCCACTCTACAGCCGGCCAGGAGGCCAGCGCTACCTAATCACCTGCAAACCTTACGAGTGCCAGGTTTTGTCTTTGGAGTGGCAAAGCTGCTCGAGGTTGCAGCGGTCGCACTTGGGTTTGCGGGCCAGGCAGACCCGGCGGCCGTGGTGGATTAGCTGGTGGGAGAATGCGATCCATCGGTCCTTGGGAATGACCTGCATTAGTTCCTGCTCGACTTTTTGGGGCGTTTCGCCTTTGGCCAGGCCTAGACGACGGGCGATGCGGAAGACGTGCGTGTCTACGACGACGCCTTCAGCTTTGCCGAAGCTGACGCCGAGGACTACATTGGCGGTTTTGCGGGCGGCGCCGGGGATGGTGATTAATTCGGCGAGGGTTTGGGGGACCTGGCCAGAGAAGTCAGAGATGATTTTGCGGGCTGCACCCTGGACGGATTTGGCTTTGTTGCGGAAGAAGCCGGTGGTTTTTATGAGGGCTTCGAGCTGGGGCAGAGTCGCTTTGGCCATGGCGGTCGGGGTGGGGAAGCGGCGGAAGAGCTCTGGCGTGACCATGTTCACGCGGACATCAGTGCATTGTGCGGAGAGGATGGTTGCGACCAGCAACTCCCAGGGAGTGCGGTAGGTGAGGGCGCATTCGACGTTGGGATAGGCTTCGTCGAGAGCCTTTAGGATGGCGGCTATGCGGTCGGGGGCGAGGTCGCCGCGTTGATTTTGTTTCTTCGGCGGTGATTTGTGCTGGCTTTTCGTGACTAACTTGCGGGTTGGTTTCATTACGGGCATTGTGTGAGATTCCGTTTCCCCGTTGCGGATTTCTGTGGTATCCCACCCTTGCAACAGTAAAAAATCGCGAGGATGGGGTACGGAGTTTTGCTACGTTGACGTACTAACTACAATTTTCCGCCTAGCCAAATTGGCAGACGGTCAAAGGGCAGGCGGACGCCGATGTAGAACTGGCCGAAGAGGGCATAGAGGGCGCTTACTTCGTCGAAGCGCATTTCGTAGATTAGTTTTTTGAAGATGACGGGGTCTTCGGCGAAGAGGTCTACGCCCCACTCCCAATCGTCCATGCCGATGGAGCCGGAGATGATTTGTTTTACTTCGCCTGCATAGCGGCGGCCGATGAGGCCGTGCTCATGCATCATGCGCTGCCTTTCAGCAAATGGCACGGTGTACCAGTTGACCTGCTCGCCGCGTTTGCGGTCCATGGGATAGAAGCAGAGGTATTTGGCTTCGGGGACGGCGGGGAAGAGACGTGGGGCCATGGCGGTGGAGGAACGCTCGAGGGAGGCTGCGATTTCGGCGGTCCACTCGGGGGAATGGGTTTCAAGGCCCTGGTCGGAGGCGGCTTTGTAGGTTTTGCGGGTGGACTCGTAGAGGCCTAGCTCTACGATTGAGACGTAGGAGTGAACGGGGGTGAGAAAGCTATAGAGGTCGGTTTGGGCGAGCGAGAGTTCGACCTGGTTGAGCGATTCGAGGGAGTCGCGGAAGTGGATGAAGATCAGGTCGCCTTTGTGGCCAAGCTGGGAGTAGAGAGCGGTGCGGATGGGGGATTCGGGAGCGGTGCGTTCCATTCGCTGAAGCAAGGCAGTGGCTTCAGCGGCGATCTTTTTGCGTTCGCCCTCCGCGCAGGATCGCCAGGATTTCCAGTCGAAGCGGAAGAATTGATGGAGGAGGGCTGAGCCTTCAAGGGTGAGCGGGACGGGGGGGAAGTCAGACACGGGGAGCCTTTCGTTTGAATACAAGCTCATCGTAGCAAAAGGCGTCGCTCAGGGGCCAAAGCCCCTTTTTTTTCGTTGCATTTGCGGCACGACTGAAGTCGTGCCCTGATACAAAACTTCCTTTCTTCACGGCTTTTGAAGTTCTCGCGCCGTCCCTCCGGGACTCCGTAACGGACTTGTGGAATCCCTTTTCCCCACGCTGAAGCGCGGGGCTAACGAACACTGCGCCTCCGGCGCGTTTGTAATCTTAGCCTATCGCGCGTTTGTGTCGCATTCCTCATGCGGTCCTAGATGAAGCTTCGCCCTAATACAAAGCACCGATCGTTTGCGTGGGCCACTCATGGGTCCGCATCGGCCCTATATACTGGATAGGTCCATGAGCGAAAGAATACTGGCTTTCCTTGTTCAGTTTGTAACCCATGTCATCGACGCCGGGGGATATGCTGGCATTGTTGCGCTGATGGGGATTGAATCGGCGTGCATACCGCTGCCTTCCGAGATCATCATGCCGTTTGCCGGGTATCTGGTTTACCTGGGGCACTTCAATTTGATTTGGGCAGCTACGGCGGGGGCGGTGGGCTGCAATCTGGGCTCGGCGGTCGCGTACTGGATTGGGGCAAAAGGCGGGCGGCCGCTGGTGGAGCGGTATGGAAAATGGGTGCTGATGAGCCACCACGACCTGGACCGCATGACCGCTTTCTTTCTGAAATTCGGGTCGATCGCGGTGTTGTTGGCGCGGCTGCTACCGGTGGTGCGGACGTTTATCGCGTTTCCGGCAGGGATTGCGAAGATGCCGCAACTGCGCTTTCACATATATACTTTTGCGGGTTCCTGGCCGTGGTGCTTCGGCCTGGCGTATGCGGGCATGAAGCTGGGGGCCGCATGGCATACGGACCCGCGGTTTTATGCGGCGTTTCACCGCTTTCATCTGGCGGTGGAGATCGCGCTGCTGGCGGGGATTGTGTGGTTTGTATGGTCGCACGTGAACCGCGGTAGACAGGCTCAGGAAGACGCAAGAGCTTGAGATGAGACGAAGGCATTTTTGAAGGCGTACACTATTTCGGTTGCCTGAAAATAAGTTCAACTGGATTGAAATGAAGCACGAATTAATCGGAAGGGTAGGAGAAGAGATGGGAACTGAAGATAAAGGCGGACAAAAGCCCGCTGAAGCATCGAAGGTTGCGCCCGCAACGGGCAAACTGGGAGTGATGGTGGTGGGCCTGGGCGCCGTGGCTACTACGATGATCGCCGGAGTTGAGGCGGTCCGTCGCGGACTGGCCAAGCCGATTGGCTCGCTGACACAGATGGGGACGATACGGTTGGGCAAGCGCACCGACAAGAGCTCTCCGCTGATCAAGGATTTTGTGCCGCTGGCCAAGCTGGACGATATTGTTTTCACCTGCTGGGACATCTTTGAGGACAACGCTTATGAGTCTGCCGCTCACGCTGCGGTGCTGGACAAGGATTTGCTTACGCAACTGAAGCCGTATCTGGAAACGATCAAGCCGCTGCCTGCGGTCTTCGACCAGTACTACGTGAAGCGGCTGCACGGCACGCACGTGAAGAAGGGCAAGAACAAGCGCGATCTGGCCGATCAGTTGAGGGCCGACATTCAAGCATTCAAAAAGACGGTGGATCGCGTAGTGGTGATCTGGGCTGCTTCGACTGAGATCTTTATCGAGCCGGCGGCTGTGCACCAGAGCATTGAGGCCTTCGAAAGGGGTCTTGAGAACAACGATGTCGCCATTGCGCCTTCACAGATTTATGCGTATGCGGCGATGAGCGAGGGTGTTCCCTTCGCCAACGGCGCGCCGAACCTGACGGTCGATTTTCCCGCCATGGTCGAGCTTTCGAAGAAGAACGCGGCGCCCATCTGCGGCAAGGATTTCAAGACCGGGCAGACGATGATGAAGACGGTTCTGGCGCCGGCCTTCAAGGCGCGCATGCTGGGGGTTTCGGGCTGGTTCTCGACCAATATTCTTGGCAACCGGGACGGCGAAGTTTTGGACGATCCGGAATCGTTCAAAACCAAGGAAGAGTCGAAGCTGGGGTCGCTGGATTACATTTTCCAGCCAGAGCTTTATCCCGATCTCTACAAGGATCTCTACCACAAGATTCGCATCAACTACTATCCGCCCCGCGGCGACGAAAAAGAAGCGTGGGACAACATCGACATCTTCGGTTGGCTGGGCTACCCGATGCAGATCAAGGTGAACTTCCTGTGCCGGGACTCGATTCTGGCCGCGCCGATTGCGTTGGACCTGGTGCTGTTTATGGACCTGGCCAAGCGCACACCGGAGCTGCGATCGATTGGGATTCAAGAGTGGCTGAGCTTCTATCTGAAGTCGCCGCAATCGGCGCCGGGGCTTTATCCGGAGCACGATTTGTTTATTCAGTCGATGAAGCTGAAGAACACGCTTCGGCATATTATGGGGACTGATCTGATTACCCACCTAGGCCTGGACTACTACGACTAACCACCTGCGGTGGGGCAACCGCCTCCCGCTGGTCGGCAAAAGCAAAAGCCCCATCCGTCAGGGTGGGGCTTTTTGTCAGGGGAGTGCCAGGGAGCCCAAATACTGGTTATTGCACGGTGACTTCGATTGTTGTGCTCACGATTTGGGGAACGCTGCTGCCTGTTTCCAGGTAGTTTGCTGTGATTGTGTACTGATAGGTGTTGCTGTTGCTGCCTCCGCACCCGCTGACTCCCGCCAGACCGACCAAAGCGCCTGCTGCTAAAAGGGCCAAAACAAGCCAACGCCGCGCCTTGTGCCGCAAGCCGAAGCCAAGGATCAAGGCACTGGCCAGCCCCAGCCCTGCCGAGGGCAGATGACCCAAAGGCTGTGGCTCGTTGCGCTTTGCCTCGACGCATATGGGAGGTTTCAGACCATAAGGAATGAGGCTCATAAGTCCGGTGAATGTCTGGCCTGGCGTTACTGGGAAAGAACCAGGAGGTAAGAGGCAAGGGTAATCCGGTGAGCAGGTGGGCAACTCGGCATTGGTTGCCGGGCCCGAATACTGGCAAGCAAGGCTTAAGTTTCCGGCGGCGGGAATTCCGATGACCGTAATGATGCTATGAGTTACGCTGCTGGACGGCACGGTGACGTTGGTGGCGGAGATCGTTAGCGGCGTACTGGCCAGCGCAAACGCGCCGGATAGCGCGCAACCAAGAGCCAAAATCGCTCCATAGCCAAGAGACAGACGACTAACTTTCATGGCATTTTCCTTTCGGCGAAGTGGTCATCACCCCGCACGGTTTTATTAAACAACTTTTGGCTCACCCCGTTTGCCAATTTTTTCAATAAATTGTGGGGAATTGCCAACGCTTGCCAAGCGCCGCAGATCGCGCTTTTGGGAGCAGGAGCTATTTCACCTTCTTGGAAAAACTGAAAACTTCACGATCAAGGCCGCGAACTGCGAGAATTGGAGTTGTGCCGGAGGCGAGGTCATGAGATCCGGATTTTTGGGATTTAGAACGGGTCTGCCAATTGCTTTGGCTTTGTTGCTGACTGCTGTTGGCTGGGCGCAGACTACTGCTCCGCAGACGTCTCTGCCGACCATACGTCAGACTGCACCTCAAAAAGCTCCATCGTCCGCACCGGCTACGGAGCCTGCGCCGGGGACGGCTCCTGCGGGGGGCGATTCGGCGGCAGCGACTGTGAATCTTGACAAATTGGTCGAGCCGGGAAGTCAGAAGATCGACGTTAAGGCTGGGAGCATTGACGACGTGAGCGCGGTGGGCAATCGCGATATTGGCGGACGGGGGATGGGGAACTGGTACTCGGAGGATACCGAGATCAAGATGGGGAGGCTCTACGCTTCGCAGATTGAAAAGAGCACCAAGTTTATTACCGATCCGGTCGTGGTGGACTATGTGAACCGCGTGGGGCAGAACATCGTGAAGAATTCCGACTGCAAGGTGCCGTTCACGATCAAGGTTATCGATTCGGACGAGATTAATGCGTTTGCGCTGCCGGGAGGGTTCTTTTTCGTCAACTCCGGGCTTATTTTGAACGCCGATGAAGAGGCGGAACTGGCGGGGGTGATGGCTCACGAGACAGCCCACGTTTGCGCGCACCACGCAGTGAGGGAACAGACGCGCGCTCACTACGCGCAACTGGGCGTTGTTCCGCTGATCTTTATTGGCGGGTGGACAGGGTATGGAGTTTATGAGGCGGCTGCGATTACAGTGCCCGTGACCTTCATTCAATTCAACCGCGATTTCGAAGCGCAAGCTGACTACCTGGGGGTGCAGTACATGTACCGCGCCGGGTACGATCCGCAGGCCTTTATCAGTTTTTTTGAGAAGGTGAAGGCTCTGGAGAAGCGCAAGCCGGGGGCGGTGGCGAAGGTGTTTGCCGACCATCCGCAGACGCCCGAGCGCATTCTGCGCACCCAGGAGGAGATTGCACACATTCTGCCACCGCGGGAGGAGTACACGGTGACCACCTCGGAGTTTGACGACGTGAAGGCGAGGCTGGCAAGGATTGAAAACAAGCGCAGGCTGGTCGATTTGAAGGATAAGGACAGGCCGTCGTTGCGGCAGGGCGGCAAGGGGAGCGGAGATCCGGCTGGAACGCCGGATAAAGGGAACGGCCAGACGGCCCCGAGCAGCGACGATAAGCCCACGCTGCATCGCCACGACGAGCAGAACTAACAGACCTTCCAGGGCTAAAGCCCACCCTGTTTCTGTCGACCCTATGCGAGGGTCGAAACCCCGCCTCCCTCCGAATTGAAATTACGCAGAACGTAGAATTCGTACCCTCCCAATTTACTCATCATCGGTGGGGGCTTGTGTTGGGCGGTTTAGCGGAATACATTAGTGGCGGAGAGACGAATCACCGGGCTCAGTGGGACGGTGTGCCGGCGGGTTGATTGGCCGTAAAACCGTATAGGCGGTTCGTCCTCAGGAAGATCTTCTCTCATGAAGAAAATCGTCATCATAGCTGCAGTATTTGCGCTGATCCTGCTACTCACCAAAATTGCCAACCAGATGCCGCCGGAACCGCCTTCAGGGACGGCGTTTTCATTGAAGGCTCAGCAAGTGGTGCAGTGCTCCCTGACGGAGATCACGATGGTGGATAACCACCAGACGATGACTCACCTGGAGAAGGACGAAAGTTGGCCGGAATGCGCCAGTTTTCACAAGGGTGACGTGCTGGATTTCTACCTATCGCGCGGGGAGAAAACCCGATTTCTGAGTGCTGAGCAGACTGAGTGGTGGCGCAAGGCAATGTGAGCGCGACCGGCAATTCCTGGTTTTGATCGTTGCGCCGTCCCCACGGGACTCCTTAGTGATCTTGTGGTGTTCTATTTCCCCACTCTTCCACCCCAAGAAACAAAGACCGTTTCTTGGGGGCCCCGGTAAAGCGCGGGGCTATCCAACATTGCGCCTACGGCGCGTCTATATGAATCAATCTCCACCATTTGCACCATCCGTCCTAACAGCCCAATCTCTTGGGCCCGGCTTGGATTGAAGTACAACCGGATGGGTTTAGCTCTCAAAGTTGATCGATTTGGGTTAGGGGAATGGGAAGCGGAAAGCCGATGAATTTCCTGCAACTACCGGAAAATCCTTGAAATTACGGGCGAAACCGCGTTATATACAAGACTACCGGCAGAGTTGCCGGAATTCCGCTCCCAGGCACTCAACTGTTCGAGGAGGCAATCATGCGCAACGTCGCAATTCGCTCCAATCTGCTGGTTCCCATGGTGCGCGAGGTCATGGATATTCGCCAGGCCTCCGATTATCTTGGGATCTCGCCGGATACGCTTTATAAATACGCTTCGGAGGGGTTTGTGCCGGCGTTCAAGCTGGGCAATCGCTGGAGGTTTAAGCGCTCGCGGCTCGACGAGTGGATGGACCGGCAATCGGACTTGCAGGCTGGGGATATTGATCCGCAGTTGAAGAAGCCAGTGCGGCCAGCATTATAAAAGCAGGGGTTAGGGATTAGGAGTTAGGGGTTAGAAAGATCCCCGGGTCTCAAAAGCGAGACCTACGGAACCCGTCATCCGGCCACTTCCGGTATTAATTTCCACGACTAATTTCAAGATAGTACCGCACTGTATTTCATTGAACTCCGCCTCCGTGACAACCTTGCCAGCATCTTATGCAAGTGATCGTGCTGAGGAGGACGTGAATATGCCCACAAGTGTTGACCGACGGACCGTAGATCTCTCCGGCTACCCGGACCTGGTCGTCGTGTACCTGGGAATGCGGGTGAATCGCAGTACCGGACTCAAAACGTTATTTGGCTTTGGGCCGAAGATTTCGTCTTCCGTCTCGGCCAAGCCCGAGGGACTCCTGCGCCACGAAACAATTTTTTACTCTTTATTTCCGATCCATGTGGGAATGCGCCAATACTGGCGAGATGTCGATTCGATGCTCGCGTGGACGCGGTCCGATCCGCACCGGCAATGGTGGCAAAACTTTCTCAAGGACTCGGGAGGGACCGGGTTCTGGCACGAGACTTATTTTCGGCGTGGGGGCTTCGAAGCCATCTACGACGACATGCCGCAGCCCATCGGCATGATGGGATTCGCGCCAATGGTAGCGGCGCGAGGGCCAATGTTTGGTGCCGCGGCAAGGCTGGGAAAGGCATATGCGGGAAAACCTGTCCTGTCAGAGGAAGAACTCTATGGTGACAAAGCCAGGGATTAGGGATTAGGAATTAGAAAAGCATGGCGGTTGAGTTTTGTGCTATCCCAGGCCTCAAAATCTAGACCTGGGCCACCCGATTTTGATCGCTAACTTCGATTACGGTTCTCGTCCTCACTCCCGCTGCGACGCTCTTCCCTAGCCCCTAACCGCTAACCACTAATCACTAACTTCTAACCTCTGGCCCCTGTTATTCTTACCTGGTGGACCACAACCGCCGCATTGGGCTATTGCGTCGCCGTTTGACTCGTGCCGGACTCTCAGGGCTTCTGGTTACACACCTTCCCGACGTTCGCTATCTCTCAGGATTTACCGGATCGAGCGCTGCACTGGCTGTGACCCGGCGAGATGCGCGGCTGTTTACCGATGGACGGTATGCGGAACAGGCTGCGGCCGAGGTCATAGGTGCGCAGGTGGAGATTGTTTCAGGGGCTCCAGGTGTTGCTGCGGTCCAATGGCTGGCGGCGCAGCCCGGTGTGGAGTTTGCCGGGTTCGACCCGAACAGGACTACTGTGGCGGAACTGGGGCGGTGGAGGGATGCGCTGCCGGCGCGGTTGCGACGGGGATTTCTGTCGGCGCTGGCTGCTCCGCTGGTGGAGAATTTGCGCCTGTTGAAGGATGAGGACGAGCTGGCGCTGATGAGAGAGGCAGCGCTGATGGGTTGCGCTCTCTTCGAGCATATTCTTGGGTTTGTGAGGCCGGGAATGGCGGAGACGGAGGTTGCTGCGGAGCTCGAATATCAGGCCCGGCAGCGGGGCGCGGAGGGCATGTCGTTTGAGACGATTGTGGCCTCAGGGGCGCGCTCTGCACTGCCTCACGGGCGGGCTACAAATGCTCTGCTGCCGCGAAGGGGCTTTCTGACGCTCGACTTCGGTATAATCCACGGAGGATATTGCAGTGATATGACGCGCACCGTTTGCCTGGGAAAGCCCAGGGCTGAGGAGCGGGAAGCCTATGAAGCTGTGCTCGAGGCCCAAGAGGCAGCGGTAGCAGCAGTAGGCGAGGGCGTACGATGTGGGGAGGTGGACGAGGCCGCCCGCAGCGTATTGCGCAGAGCTGGTTTGGCGGAGGCCTTTACGCACTCCACCGGTCACGGAGTGGGCCTGGAGATTCACGAACCGCCTCGGGTGGGCGCTGGACAAACAACCCGGCTGCAGGCTGGGATGGTGGTGACCATTGAGCCGGGAATCTATCTGGCCAACCGGTTTGGGATTCGGATTGAGGATATGGTGGTTATAACCGGAAGCGGTGGGCAGGTGCTGACTCCCGCGCCGAAAGCACTGATTGAACTTTAGAGCCGCCCCGCTATTTTGGGGATCGCGAAGGAACGAATGAAACAACAGGATTTAGCTGATCTGAAACAACTGATTGACTTCCTGAAAGAGCATCAGGTTGCCGAGTTTGACCTGGACCGGGGCGATTTGAAGATCCGGCTCAAGTTCAACCAGCCGGGGGGATCGTCGGCGGGATTGGGAGAACTGGCGCGGTTGATTGGTTCCGCTCCACCGGCGGTTGCACAAGGGGCTGCGGCAGCCACTCGTCCGGTGGCTACGGCGTCTGCGGGAGCAGATGAGGCGGACCCGAATGTTGGGCTGCACATGGTGAAGTCTCCGATCGTGGGGACATTTTATGGATCCCCTTCGCCCGGCTCGGCTGCGTTTGTCTTTCCCGGCGACCACGTGGAAAAGGGCCAGGTGATCTGCATCGTCGAAGCGATGAAACTGATGAATGAAATTGAATCCGACGCGACCGGCGAAATTGTGAAGTGCTTTGTCACCAACGGGCAGCCTATCGAGTTTGGGCAGCCACTCTTTTCAGTCCGGCTGAGGTGAGGAGATAGCAGAGTTAGCCGCGCTTCGCGCGTGTTAGCGGGGTTAGCGGAGCTAGCACATCTGCACTCCAAGCTAACCCCGCTAGCTCCGCTTAAAGGAAATGAATGTTTCGTAAAGTATTGATCGCCAATCGCGGCGAAATCGCGCTGCGCATAATCAACGCCTGCCGAGAACTCGGCATACGGACGGTCGCCATCTACAGCGAGGCGGACCGGAACGGGCTGCACGTACGCTATGCCGACGAGGCCATTTGCATTGGGCCGGCGCGACTGGCGGAGAGCTATTTGAATGTGCCGGCGGTGATCTCAGCGGCCGAGATTGCAGATGTGGATGCGATCCATCCAGGGTACGGGCTACTGAGTGAGAACGCCAACTTCGCCGAAGTCTGCCGCGCTTCAAATATTAAATTCATCGGTCCGCCGCCTGAGGTTACTCGCCTGATGGGCGAAAAGGAGAAGGCTCGCCAGGCTATGAAAAAGGCCAAGGTGCCTATTCTGCCCGGTTCCGACGGCGTGATTGCGACGGCGGATGAAGCGCAGGTGTGGGCAAAGAGGGTCGGCTTTCCGGTGATTTTGAAGGCCAAGGCCGGCGGCGGCGGGCGCGGAATGAGAATTGTGCGCTCGGCCGATGAACTGCCGGGACATTTCCACGCGGCTTATGCCGAGGCTTCGAATGCATTTGGGAACGGCGAGCTGTATATGGAGAAGTTCATCGAGAACCCGCGGCACATCGAGTTCCAGGTGCTGGCCGATGAGCACGGCAACGTGGTCTCGCTGTTTGAACGCGAGTGCTCGATTCAGCGGCGGCATCAAAAGCTGATTGAAGAGGCGCCTAGTTTGCAGGTTACACCGAGGCTGCGCGAAGAACTGGGACGAACGGTTTGCCGCTGTTTGGCGGAGATTGGCTACCAGAACGCGGGGACAGTGGAATTCTTGATGGATGCGAACAATCAGCTCTACTTCATCGAAATGAATACACGCGTTCAGGTGGAGCACCCTATTACCGAAGCTGTTACCGGGGTGGATATTGTGAAGGCGCAGTTGCGGATTGCTGCCGGGGAGAGGCTGGACGCGATTCTGCCGTCGAAGCTGGAAATTCGCGGCCACGCGATCGAGTGCCGCATCAATGCTGAGCATCCGGTGAAGTTCACGCCTTCGGCGGGCAAGATTACTGCCTTCAATGTGCCCGGCGGGAACGGGGTGCGCGTGGATACGGCGCAGTATGCCGAGGGAGTGGTGCCGCCTTACTACGATTCGCTGATCGCCAAGCTGGTAGTTCACGGCTGCAACCGGGCAGAGGCGATTGCGAAGATGGAGCGGGCGCTAGGGCAGTTTGTGGTGCAGGGCATTGAGACTTCAATTCCGCTGCACCAGGCGATTTTTGCAGACCCTGGATTCCGCGCGGGGGATTTTGATACTGGGTTTATGGAGCGGTTTTTGGCGGGTCGATCAGATAAAACGGCGTGAATTGAGAGTTGATATAGCCCTCAATTTGTAGCATCGTTAAGTTCACATCGGGAGGTCGATGATGGGCGCGATGGACCGCAGGGAATTCCTTCGGACAGGTGGGCTGGCGCTGGGGGCTGGATTCGCTGGAATTGCGCCTCCGTTGATGGGGCACGACGTTGCGGCTGCGGCCACAGCGGCTGCTCAAGGCAAGCCGGATTACACACTCAAAATTGAACCTTGCAGCCTGGAACTGGCACCTGGCGTGGTGGTGAAGACTACGGCTTATAACGGGCAGGTTCCGGGGCCGCTGCTGCAGGTACGCGAGGGTGTGCCGGTCACTATTGACGTGACCAATGCGAGTGCGAATTCAGATATTGTTCACTGGCATGGGCTGGCGATCGATTCGCTGAACGATGGCGCGATGGAAGAGGGTTCGCCGATGATTGCGCCGGGCGGGACGCTGCGCTATTCGTATACGCCGAAGCCTGGGGGAACGCGCTGGTACCATACCCACGCTGGGGCGGGCGGCGATCTTTCGCTGGGGACTTACAGCGGGCAGTTTGGATTTTTGCTGGTGGAAGGGAAGCAGGACAGCGGAGCTTACGATCAGGAGATTTTTCTTGCCATTCATCACTGGGGGCCGTCTTTTGTTCCGATGGTGGAGACGATGCGGGCTGAGTCCGCGAATCAGCCGCTGACTACCGGATCCGATGTGGGCTACCAGTACGCCAGCATCAACCAGCACATGCTGGGAGCGGGTGAGCCGATTCGGGTGAAGCAGGGGCAGCAGGTGCTTTTGCGGCTGCTGAATGCAAGCGCTACGGAGAATGTGATTCTGGCGCTGCCGGGGCACAAGTTCAAGGTGATCGCGATGGATGGGAACCCGGTGCCGAATCCTGTGGCGGTTGAGGTGCTTTCGCTGGCGGTTGCCGAGCGCGTGGACGCGGTGGTGGAGATGAATGCGCCAGGCGTGTGGGTGCTGGGATCGACGCTGGCCGAGGCGCGGAAGATGGGGCTCGGGATTGTGGTGGAATATGCCGGTAAGACGGGTACGCCGATATGGACCGATCCTGCATCGGCGAAGTCGGATTATACGCAGTTTGCTTCGGCCGCTGCCGCAGCGGCGCCGGATGAGACGGTTACGCTGACCTTTCGCGATAGTGGGCCGTTGAAGGGATCGAAGTTCGATACGTGGACGATTAACAATAAATCCTGGCCGGATGTGGATCCGATTCAAGTGAAGCGAGGCAAGCGGTACCGGCTGCTGCTGCGCAATGGAAGCGGGGATCAGCATCCGATTCATCTGCACCGGCATACTTTTGAGGTTGCGCAGATCGGGCACAGGCAGTTGAGCGGGTTGCGCAAGGATGTGATCAACGTGATGCCGCTGGAGACGGTCGCGGTGGACTTTGTTGCCGACAATCCCGGCGATACATTGCTGCACTGCCACCAGCAGTTGCATATGGATTTCGGTTTTATGACGATCATCAAATACACAGCATAGGAACGTGAGAACGATATGAATCGAGCGGGAAGGAAGCATTTCCTGGGAAGTGTTGGTCTGTGCCTGGCGTGCAGCGTTGCGGCGGGGCAGAACACCGGCTGGACGGTTTATAACGGCGGGCCGGATGGGGATCACTATTCGCCTCTTACGCAAATCAACCGGGGCAATGTGAACGGACTCAAGGTTGCGTGGAGCTTCGATACCGGCGAGAAGGGTGTGCTCGAAGATAACCCACTGATTGTGGGCCGGGTGCTCTATGCGTATACGCAATCACAGAAGGTGATTGCGCTGGATGCCGCGACGGGAAAGCTGAAGTGGAAGTTTGACTCGGAAATCATTGCCAGACAGCCATCGCGTGGAGTGGCTTATTGGACCGACGGCAAGCAGCGGCTGATTTTCGCAGCAGTGTTGCACTTTCTTTATTGCCTGGACGCCGATACCGGGCGGCCGGTTGCGTCGTTTGGCGAGGGCGGCCGGGTGGATCTGCGCAAGGACCTGGGCAGGGAATATGAACTGCAGTCGATTGCGATGACCTCGCCGGGAATTATCTATAAGGACTTGATTATTGTGGGCGGGCGGAATCCTGAGAGCCATCCCGCGCCACCGGGCGATATTCGCGCCTACGACATTCACACTGGCAAATTACGCTGGAGCTTTCATACGATTCCGCATCCGGGCGAGGCTGGCTATGAGACCTGGCCGGATGGGGCGTGGAAGAATGCGGGGGCGGCCAATAACTGGGGCGGGATGGCGCTGGATGAGGAGCGCGGGATTGTTTATGCGCCTACCGGATCGGCGGTTTCGGATTTTTATGGTCATGATCGCATTGGAGACGATCTCTATGCCGATACGCTGCTGGCGCTGGATGCGGAGACCGGCAAGCGGCTGTGGCACTTTCAGGGTGTGCACCACGATTTATGGGATCGCGATTTTCCGGCGGCGCCGGTGCTGTTTCCGCTGAAGCGGAATGGCAAGACGGTGGATGCGCTGGCTCAGACGACCAAGCAGGGCTATCTCTTTGTCTTTGACCGGGTCAATGGGAAACCACTTTTTCCAATTCATGAGCGCGAGTTTCCGCCCAGCACGGTTCCGGGTGAGGTTGCTTCGCCTACGCAGCCAGTGCCGGATGCGCCGGAGCCATTTGCACGGCAGCGGCTGACGGAGGAGATGCTTACCAATCGCACTCTGGAGGTGCACGAATGGGCTGTGAAACAGTTTCGGGGCTTCAGGAGCGAGGGGCAGTTTGTGCCGCTGGGCACGGATCGGCCGACGGTCGTCTTTCCGGGCTTTGACGGTGGGGCGGAGTGGGGCGGACCGGCTGTGGATCCCGTTAATGACGTTTTGTATGTGAATGCGTCGGAGATGGCTGCGACTGGGATGGTGGCTTTGGAGTCGGAGATCGGCACTCCCGGCGAACGGGTTTATAAGAGCCAGTGCGCGATGTGCCACGGCAGCAATCGGGCCGGTTCGCCGCCTGCATATCCTTCGCTGGTCGATGTTCTGAGCAGGTTGAGCGTTCAGCAGGTTACGGACGATGTGAGGAAGGGCAACGGGAGAATGCCTTCGTTCCCGAATATTGACGAGCCGAGGATGAAGGAACTGATCGATTTTCTGCGCACCAGCCCTCCTCACGAGGAGCGCCCAAACCCGATTGCGGGACTCGATGATCCTGGCGCGCAGAGAGTGGCCACGGCGGACCAGAGGGGGGCAGCGGTTTACCAGGACCACTGCGCCATCTGTCATGGGGACCATATGGAGGGAAATCCTCCGGCCATCCCCATCCTCACTGGATTGGGCAAGCGGTTTACTGCGACGCAGACCCTGGACCTGCTGCAGAAGGGCAGAGGCGCGATGCCGCCTATGAGCGACGTGCAGGAGCCGGAGCTTGAGGCTCTGCTGCACTATCTGGGGGTGGAAACGCAGGCTCCCGCAACAGAAAGCAAGCCGCTGGAATACTCTTTGACCGGCTATAACAAATTTCTCGATCCGGACGGCTATCCGGCGATCGCGTTGCCGTGGGGCACGCTGAACGCTATCGATCTGAAGACGGGAAAATACCTGTGGAAGATTCCGCTGGGCGAATATCCTGAGCTGGCGCGGCAGGGAATGAAGAATACGGGTTCGGAGAGCTATGGCGGACCGATTGTGACCGCGGGAGGCGTGGTCTTTATCGGGGCTACAGTTTACGACCGCAAGTTCCGCGCGTTCGACAGCCGGACGGGCAAGTTGCTGTGGGAGAAAGAGATGCCGAACTCCGGGGTGGCCACGCCCGCGACCTATATGATCGACGGACGGCAGTACGTGGTGATTGCGGCCAGCGGAGGCAGGGATCCCAAATCTACGCCGGGCGGGGCTTATATCGCATTTGCGCTGCCGCATTGAATTGGTCTGGCCACAGATAAGGGTTCAGCGACGGCTGATTCCGGGGAAA